>Ga0247837_1000839_pt1 | contig 66508 bp, 48 predicted proteins | sample LaCtaG_2_FD_187115 | JGI IMG/M metagenome (GOLD analysis project Ga0247837, IMG submission 187115) | Freshwater microbial communities from meromictic Lake La Cruz, Castile-La Mancha, Spain - LaCruzMarch2015_14.5m | ecosystem: Environmental > Aquatic > Freshwater > Lake | place: Spain: Castile-La... | reverse complement strand
GAGGGAGTGACTTTTAGCAGGAGCTGCGAGGCAGGGGGAGTGGACTGGGGCTCGGGGGCGCAGCAGGTGGAGACCCAGGTTCGAAGGAAGAGCATTAACAGTGTTATATGGCCCCAAATAGTTTTACTGACAATCGAAGAGGCCAGAGGACGCATTGGGAGCAACCGGGAGGCTAAAGAACCAAGAGTTTTTGCCCCCCTCACCTGCCTTTTTCAGAAAGCTGCAGGGAGTATATCTGTTCCTCATATGTATTTCTTGTCTGTCCGTTCTCAACATTCTTGGCAAGAAATTAATCTTAGAATATTGGCGAACTCTGAATGTGCTCTTTATGTGAACTGCGCATTTGCCGGGAACAGTAGGTTGATAGGCGCCTGGGCTCTAATGTGACCTTTTTCTCTCCTTTACAAATATAACTGTCTGCTCATCGAGCTCCTGGGAATAGAAGGACATCTGCTACTTTCCAGCTTGCTGCCTGCTCCTCCCAGCGAATTCCCCAGATTACTTGGATCATCAAGATTCTAGCTATCTTCATCATCCTAGCCATGAAGTTTCGAGCGGGATATAAGATGTGGGCACTGTTACAGCGTGCAAGAAGAGGCGGAGTAGTAGATCAAGCGGGCGCACCTTCTGGAGGTCTAGGTAGTGGACAAGGGCTAGTAGGCAACCTTCAAAACTCGGCAGGACCAAGCGGAAACGTCCCGGTTCGCAGACTGCCAAAATGGGTGCTCATTCTACTGGTACTCGGCTGGGTCTATTTACTTGTCTTAGTATCTACTCAGCTCTCCTGCTTGGCATTACGATACGAGATGTTCTTAGGTGGAATAATGGGCGTAGTGACTGGGGTTCTACATCAGAACTATCCCGAGCATCGCAAGTTCTTCCTGATTCTACTGCTTATAGGATTCTTTGCTCTTTATGTGGTGTTTTTTAAGAACCCAGTATGTAGTGTCTGCTGTCCTGCCGTAATCAATGATGCCGCTGCGACTTAGCATAATTAACCCTGTAAATAGTCATATGTGCAAAGTTTCCAAATATCAGTCTCTTCCTTACCGCGCATAAGCCAATTTTACATATCTTCGCAGCTCTGCTGAAATTTCTCATTGTATAGAGCTTAGTAGTGTCACGTCTCTTATATTGGAAGGTAAAACTATGGTTAGAAACCAGAAAGTCGTAGAGATATCAACTTCTGGCTATAGGGTTCTGTGGCCTGAAGTTTTTTTCTCTCTCACACCAAAATGACTCTCTGTAGCGTCATCCAATCTGCGGATACGTTCTTTCATCAGTTATTACAGCTTGAGCGTAGCACCTTCCTCAATTTGTCACATCTCTTTCTTCTGTTATCCCTAACAGTCTTCATTTAGCACTGCACTTCTATACCCAAAGCTAAGATACAGTAAAATGGGTGTGGGTTTTTCCAGAAGAAGAGTGCTTTCGGCCAGTCAGGCTGATTCCACAGTTCGCCAGTCTGCAGTTCCTGCTGACAATGCACCTGCCGCTCCTAGTCAACCACCTGCAGGAAGTGCATCAAGTACAAGGGTTTGTGTGTGTGAGCAGTGTCTATCTGGACTTTTACTTCTCTATTTTCTCGGGCTCTGGGGTTTGTTGGCGGCTTGGATAGTGGAAAATGGAAGTTGTGAAGAAACCATAACAAGCTTCGCAGTGGCTGGAATGCTCCTTGCTGGTACAGCTGCTGCCTATGCGCTTGTAAACCCACCGCTGAAATCGGTTCTGTTTGCTTTAATTTTGGTGATTTTCGCGAGTTTGATCATAGGAATAGGAATTCGAGTGAGAACCTGTAATTGGTGCTGCGAAGTCAGATCTCACGACAGTGTAAATCCTGGAAGAGAACTAATGAGCCTCGAATCGACATTCTTCAATCAGCCCAGCACATTTCCTTTCCCTTTTTCAGAGAAATGTGAGTCAGTTTCAGTGCCACAAGCCAGACTTCGGTAAAGCCATAGAAGGTGCAGACCTCCTCTCCAGGGCACATGAGTCTCTTCCGTATCTTGGGATTGACGACGATGGTAACGTTCTAGATGGTAGCTAAGGCAGGGCTCGAATGCAATGCACTGAGAGGCGCAGAAACTAGCTGTGCAGGATATAATCATACAAGTCATCTCTTCATTATCCCACCGATCTGATCATCCTGTGTCTTGAATCGATTAAGAGACTCGGTCTTGACCACATATCTTATAATGTCAACTCATAGTAGCGAAGGCACTCTGGAGCTTTCAGCAGAACGGCTTTCCGGGAGAACAGACATCATGGCTATAGCTCCAGTCCTGCCTCCCACCCTCTCAACACAAGGAATCTTGCTTGGACTGAGAGCTTCCTGGACTGTCCTCTTTCTGGCTATTGCAGGACTACTTGTCATATTTTCCAAATATATCCTGCACCCTCTCAATGAGTTCTACCTTCTCAGCCTTATCACTTACCCGAATGTCTTCATTTTCATTTGCGAAATCACTCCGCCAGCTGTCAAGAAGTGGTCATTACAAATCTCGACTGCTATGATATTCGTTTCAGTAGCTGCTGTCGTCTATTATATCTTCACAATGGGATTCGAGGACGAAAATAAATTCGGAGCGAGAGACGAAAATAATTGGTAGTTCCTTGTATTTTTCTCTAGTGAGTTACTCTGATAGCCGGGAATTACTCGTATTGGCAGGGAAAATTCAGTCTCAACCGTTTAATTACCAAACCGTAAGCAGTTACAAAGTCAACTGTATAGATACTACTGAATTTCTTCCCAGCGCTTTCCTTTCATAGTCTTCTCAAAGAAATGGTAATTCTAGACAAAATAGTCAGTGACCTGGACTCCACACTCTTCTCTGTCCAGATCCCTACCTGCCGCTTTCTGCTGCTCATGGCTTCTCTATATGGCAAGTCCACTCCTATAGAGAGTCAGCTCGGATTAGAACTGACAGATCTTCCAGGAGTTCAAATAAAGAGTTTGGCAATGATATACATTACGCCAAAGAGGAGAAGTCTATCGCTCTGCCTCCGATAATCTCATTTTTTAAGCATGTTAACATATGAACATATATAAATGTCGAATATATGAAGGCTCAACGCCTGTATAAAAAACAGTGAATTGGTGAAAATTTAGATTCACGATAAATTTGAGAAAATTCGTCTGAGTGGGAAAAACATGACTATTCGTTTGGAGCGGTAATTGACATGCAGCAAACACAAGACCGAGGACGAAGTCTAGACACACCACTAATAGGAACAGCTTACTGGGTAGTAGGGGGCTGTAGAACTTCGCTGTAGCACCTTGGCTTGGGTGTAGCCTTTTAGCATGAGCTCTATGGCTGCTTCCAGACCACTACCTGCCAACTTAGAAGTCTTTAGTAGTCCCGCACTGCAAGCCATACAAAGAAGTCCTAACACCGCCCATACTATCACCCTGGTCTCTAGTAATAGCTCGCCTTGAGGAAGCTTCGTTTGGGAGTTCCCGGGGGAATCACCACTTTCCCTTCCTCATAGAGCAGGATAGCAGAGTCAGTCCCAGGCGGCACCAGTGTGATTGTTGGCACTTGCTGTCCCCTCTGATCCTCCGACTCTGACCAAGAAAACGAACTCATGTAGGAGCCTCTGGACTTGGCAGTCTGACTGCAGAGTTGGGGGTAGGCAGGCACTATTTGGAAAGGACTTGGGCAGTGGGAGGTCGAGGGAGTGACTTTTAGCAGGAGCTGCGAGGCAGGGGGAGTGGACTGGGGCTCGGGGGCGCAGCAGGTGGAGACCCAGGTTCGAAGGAAGAGCATTAACAGTGTTATATGGCCCCAAATCGGGACTTCGTGGCTGTCTTTGAGGGAATTTTAGAAAGAATCGAGGAGGTCAGAGGACTGCTCGAGGAGCATCCAGGAGGCTACACAAAAGGACAAAAGTGGACTTTGTCCCATTTCCCCGGCTTTCTCACTCAAGTAACAGCGCTAATTCCTGACTTCAGCCGACTTCTCACCCCGCCTCAAACCGAAGTCTCCGCCCACATCTGCCACTTCCTAATCTTCCTGACCGGAGACTCCGCCTGGCAGTCCCTCGATTCCCATGACCAAAACCTCCTCCTATGGGTAAGTCTCCTGCACGACATCGGGAAAAAGGTGGGGCCGAAGAAGGAAAGAGACCTGCTGCATCCCTTCGAATCCGTTGCTATGTGCGTGCCCTTACTGCAGACGTGGGGCTGGATTTCTAATAGTGAGCAGGACTTGATGCATGGGGCGGCTATTAGTAGGCAAATTCGAAAAGCTGTTATTACGGATTCGAGCGGGAACACGGTTCAAGACAATCGCCAACTGCCTGCAATTGTATGGGAATTACTCAAATTGACAGGAATATTAGGACCCTTCCAGCCCTTTATAAGCATAAGCAGCGCTATCCAGGGCCGAAACCACTCCGATCTCTTCATTTTCGATATACTCCTGCTGATCCTACTGCACCAGTCAATAACAGTCACAGCCGCCTACCCCCAAGCCGCTCCCTTAGACCCAAATCAATACGAACTATACCTAAATCAGCGACTAGCCAGACTACTGAGTATAATCCTCCGCTGTGACTCAGGCTCCTACTCCTATGTCCTCTTCCGTTCCCGTCATTCCGCCCTCCAAACCGAGATAACCGCCTCTTGCGAAGCTCTAATGGCCGCTGTAAGCAGCCGAGCACAGTCTGAAGAGCAGAGAGAGACTAGCTAGCGCCTACATTAGCGTGGCTGAGCCAGGGAAATTGCCTTGCGGTGGCCTGGTCCCGGCTGTTTCTTCGGCAGTGGCGGAGGACTCAGGGCTTTAGAGGTCTTTTCCGGACTGACAGAGACCTGCTTTTTGCCCTTTGGAGGCAGTTTAGAGGGCTGCAGGTCCCGACTTCTTTCCACTGTCGGCCGCAGCCCCATCCTCAAATAGCCTTGTGAGAGGGGGAAGTCGGCGTTCTTGCCCTTGGCGACTTCCAGCGCCTGCAGCAGACTTTTGGACTTGAAGGGACTTTGAGAGACGTGGACAGGACGCGGTGGGGAGGCCTGGGGGTAGTGCTGGGGCGAGGGCACTGCAGGCAGTCGCTTGGGAGAGTGCTCTTGTCCTTTGGGAAAGGGGAAGTCGCCATATGTAGCTTTGGGCAAAGGCCGCTGGGGACTGGCCAGCACAGCTTTCTTCCCAGGGGAAAAGGTCTCTTTGGTGGCGTTCTGCTTAGCGAAGTTAGGCGGCGGCCTTCTGGGCGCTGCAGTCACCGGCTCTGCCTTTCTTTCCGACGCAGAAGTCAGTATCCACAGTCCCTTCGCTGCTATATCGTCGAAACTGTAGTCACTGCCCTCGTTGCTTTCCAAGTGGCTGTCCCAAAACTCAGCCCCTGCAGCGTTGGCTTTGGGGAGGTCCGGCTGAGAGACTCTTAGGGGCTTGGCAGGACTCGGGGACTCGGCTTGCACCTTGGAAGTCTTGCGTAGCTGCGTCAGTTCCACGTCTTTCGCCTTTAACTCTTCCTGCAAGGCTTCGATTTGGCGCTTTTGCTCTTCACACAGAGCTGCTAGGCCGTCTCCGGCCCCTGGCTTGGCCTTGCCCTTGGCTTTAGGGACCATGAAGTCCTCCTCTCCTTCCATATACTCCTATAGTCAATAACTGGGAAATTGTGTATTTGCACCTTCGTCGCAACCCACTTTCCCAGTTTCGGATTTTCCACCACTTCATTAGCTTACAGACAGGGAATTAGGCTAGAAAATACGCTATTTGGACTAGTCTAGACTGATTTTCAAGTTGTCAATCGGACATTTGGGCACGCGGCTGGCCCAGGAGTCAATACAACTCGCATGAAACACATGCAAACAGGGCAGCCTCTTCACCCTACTCCCCACTCCAATCATTTCCTTGCATATCACACACTCCACCTCCTCCCCCTCATACTTGTACTCCCTCAACAAAGTCAACTCCCCCTCCTGCAGGCCTTTCCCCTGCACGTATTTCTCCCCGTCCAGTTTGAGCAGTTCCTAGATAAGGACTACTTCGTAGTTCTCAGGGGAAAAGTAGGAGTCGTCGTTGGCGTGTCTGGCCAGGTTTCTGCGGCTTTGTACGTCTGCATAGCGCTGTAGGGACTGGCTGAGGTCGCGGTTTAGGCGGGATTGCTGTTTGTGGGCCCGCAGAATGGACTCTTGTTGGAGACTGTGGCTGAGTTGGTGGTCTGGGAAGACTGGGTAGAGCGTACTGCGAGCTTCCACTGAGCTTTTGCAAAAGTCACACCAAGTCATGGGAACTTCCTGCACAGGAGCACTAAGCTGCACTGCAGGAGGCTGCTTCACCTCTTCTTCCTGTCCGCCCCCCTGGATTCTGGGCATTTCTCTCGGCCTGGAGGCCAGTTGTGGGGCGGAAATCCGCATTTCATGGGTAAAAGGGGCTGAAACTGGGCCTTCTACGGCTATGGCGTCCAGGGGAGATGGGCGCTGGAGAGGTAAACAGACTTGGAAGTGCGCTTCTAGCTGGCTTTTGGCTATTTCTAGCTGACACTGCCCACAGCTAGTCCTCTCCGAACAGTTCCTTTTATGCATGTCGATACTTTCCAAAGGGAAATCTTGCTCGCAAAACTCGCATTTCCGCATAGGAACCGCCTTTTCTCTACGTGCAGTCCGGTTTTCCTGCATCTGAAGCTGGTGGCTGATCATATGGTCGTCAATTGCTATATAGCCCTCACTCAGATTGTCACATATACAGTGACACACTTCGCACTCAATAGGGACTTTGGGGGTTTGGGCAGGCGCTGGCCTGCATCTGGTCTCATGCAGATATTTCTTGGAAGCAGGAACGAATTCCCCACATTTCGAGCACTTCGAGGCTGCTAAGCACTTCAACAAGTGGACTTCGAGGCCGCCGGGACCTGCGCTTTTCCCACAAAAGCTGCAAGGGGTGTATCTGCACTCCCTCACATGTGCTTCCTGTCTGTCAGTTCTCAAAAGCTCTTGGCAGGAAACGCATCTGAAGACGTTGGGGCAACTCTGGATGTGCTCGTCTGGTGCGCAGTGCAGGGACAGGGAACAGTAGGGACAGACTGCCGCTTCAGCCATGTTCTATAGAACTAGTTTCCCTGGGAAGAGGCTGGAAGACACCCGAACCCCTACAGTGGATGGATAGGGTTGGCTTACCCACTAATCCCATTCTTAGGTATCGAGCGGATACATCTAATAGGCGAATTGCTGGATGTTCACTCAAGGTCATGCTTAAGTTTACAGTATATGCTCTTAAATATAAGGTAAACACGGTTTTACTGAGTGAATAAATGCTAAATAGAGAGAAATAAGGGTAAATCGGGCAGTTACTACTTCCTCCTGGTTCTAGTCGCGTACTTGTATATCCTCTGCACCTCCACCAGCACTTTCCTCCAGGTCTTGCCCTCTCCCCGCAGCAGTTCCTCCTCCACGTAGTACAAATCCATAGGGAAAGTGGGTTTGGAGCGCAGGAACTCCAGTGCTTTCCGCATGTTTTGCCGACTGCCCGCCGCTGTGCGTGGATACTTATTAGTGCCTGCGAGTTTTGTCCTTTCCAAAGCCTCTATCAAGTCACAAAGCAGTACTCCGTCTCTTACCTCATTGACAGTTTTCCCTCCGAAATAGCCCTCCGCATAGGTAGCTATGCCTAGTGAGGCCAGCCACCGCTTGATATCAGTATCAAACTGAGGCAAGTCGACTTCCGCCGCTTCCTCGATTTCTTCCTGGAAGGAAATCATCACATTTCGCTTGGGTGAGGGGACAATGTCGACTGGAGCCAGTGAGGACTGTCCGAGAGTGAAGTTTTTGGGGGAGGGAAGCACTGCTTCAGCCCTTAGCCACCCTGGAGGCTTGCCGAATGTCTCTTCTTTGTAGGTCTTTTCGCCTTTGGGCAGAGGAATTGGGGTGGGAGGGCCGCAGTAGGGCCCGTCGGAGTGATAGGTGGGGCCTGGCCTGCGGGCGGAGAGTCCATCTTGGCAACGGTAAATGTCCTCTAGGAGGCCCATTATGACGCCCAAATTCCCCTTGGAGATGTCCTTTTCGCGACTCCAGACGAACTTTTGCGACATCTCCGGGTACTTTTTGAGCACTTCCAAAGCCTTGCGGATGTTCGAAAGCACTGCTCCCTCACTCTTCGGAGTACTGAACACCTCTTCGATCTCCACAAACAGTGCCTTTCTCACCACCTCGCAAATCAGGTACCCAGTCCTCATCCTCGGGATCAGGTCGATTAGACTCCCTGGGACTTCACAGTCAGCCAGCACTCCCAAACTCTCCATCCACCCTAGCAAAGCCGACTCCAGCCTGCGGATGCCCACGCTGTCGTAGGGCAGTTCGTGAGCGACTTGCTCGAGATGAGGGGGGAGGACGAGAGGGTAGGCGTTGTACAGCGCCCAATAGAAGCCCCAGAGAGTGTCGTCACTGCCTCTGGCGAGTCTGGGAGCGAGTGAGTAGTAGGCTGGGTTGAAGGCCGGCGGGTGCGCCTTTTGGATAGCTTTGAGTGCTTTTTCGAAGTTCCTGGCGATTTCAGTAGTAGTGACCGGAGCCAAAACCGACCCTTCGACTCTCCTCTTCTCCAACACCTGCGCCAACTCGCAGGCAAGAATGCCATTCCGGAAGGGATCTTGTGTAAACGGCAGCTTGGGCTGCGGCAGGCAATGCGCCAGGCCTAGCGACCCCACCCACTCCTTCACTGCTTCTTCTATTTCCGGCGTGATGAAGATCGCAGGTTCTGCCACTGCTGAAGTCCCTTGCTTGGAACTTCTGGAAGATCTGTCGGTGTGGTCTTCCCTTGCGGTGCGAATCCTAGCGGAGTCTCCATAGGAGTGGACTTGTCGTATAGGGAGAGAGAAGCCTTGGGCAGTGGAGGGGCGGGCGGTGGGCAGTCGGGCGGAGGACAGGGAGGAGAGGTCTTGCTGCTGTTTTTGAAGTGCTTTCATTACAGTACACAGGACTTCCCTATTTCGGCTGAGGAGGAGCACGGTTTTCCTAGGATTACTGGCATGTAAGGGACACATCTAGTAAATCTTAGCCACATTCATAATTATAACAACTCTCTGTTCCTAGAAGCAATATACAAGTGTTCCTACAACCATGATGCATAGTGCGGGGAAGAGTTGGCCGATAGGACTGGAACTATATCTGAGTTCCCATCTGCAAGCGATGCTCAGGGCTCCATAGTACCGTCGCCAAGATGAACAGACATTGCCAATTGTATAGAGTTTTCAGAATGGGGAGTTAGGCGATTCCCTCACTGTATTCACTAATCACGGTTGCTTTTCAAGCTCAGCTACCAACTAGAACGTTTGTTGGTGCAATAATGTTACACTGCTAATAGCTCCGATAGTCAAAAGACATCAGTTCAAAGAGGTACTAATCGATAGCCTCCAACGATAATATGTACAGACGTTATCAATTGCTTTTTCAGAACATGTAGAAGAAGCTCCGAACGCAGACGATAAACAAGATGGAAACCCTTGGGATGTGGCAGGTACAATAATTGACATTCAGAGAAAAGGAAAAAGTCCATGAGTTACTTACTTTTCAATATTACGCTGCAAATCTTTCCTACTCTATGAGTACCTTCTCCTTTAAGTATACAGCGTACGAAATCGAGAATATTTCTGATTCCATACAACTTGCTTGAATACGAAAGAAAGCTTGATGCAAACATGACGGCAAAGATTTAGTCGTAGCTAGTTGTGAAAGGATGAATGTCGGGACGAACCCAGACAAATGAGCTAGAAGTTAGTTATGAACGATTAGCACGAAGAATTGATATGAAGAAAGGATAAGAAGTGGACCTCAGAGATGTATGAGCGTTATGATTGCCGGTGCGCAAGACAATAGAGAACAGAAAGGGAAAAAGTATGGAGAGCGGACTCCCCGACTTTCTGTTAGGATGTAGTCATCATAAGAGGATGACCAGTTAGCGATACTTTCATTCTCCTGAAAATGGGCAAGCGACAATGAAAAACACCTGAAGAGTGCTTGGCCAGGATATTGATTTCCATTGGGGTATTCAGGATAAGAAGCTTGTTGAGCTAAGTCCTTGAATTTAGCCGAGAAGCAAGGCTTTATAAGAAACTTCAAGGACGTTTCTGCTGTGATGAGGGAATTATTGTTTTTATCTTAGACAAAACTGTCTATACGCTGCAGAAGCATTGAGATTTGATTGGATCTGGTGAACTCTCGCTAATCATAAGTTAGCCTACTGTTCTCTAGGAATGTATTGCATACATGCCTATAAGCACTGGTACATGCTGAAACAGGCATTGGAACTGATGGATACGCTTTGTCTCTGATGTATTTAATGAGGCTGATGAATATTTGGCTTGGAACGTGCTACCGATGCCAAAAGCCTACCAGGCCTATGCAAATCACCCAGCAAAGGGCCTTTAATAAGGCTGTGAGGGGAAGTTCTATGAGCAACTGTCCCTGTTAGTAAGCTAAACCCCCGAACACATACTGTATCTACTCTATCTTAGTCCGTGAATGCTTCTAACTGGTCTGAGTGCGCATCTGTCCCTTCCACCTCTCCTTATCCCTCCTCGACAAGTCATTGTACCGCTCCTTCTGCTCCTCACTGAGTCTTTTCCACTCATCTCCAATGATGACACTGACCTCATTGCTAGCAATATGCGGGTGCAGTGCCTTCACATGGGGCTGTCTCTCCCCATAGAAGTATATATAATTGGACCTTGGGAGTTTCGGAGAGTCCCCAGAGTCCTCCCTATAAGGGTGTTCCAGGTTAGGCTCAGGCGGGGGGTCGACCGGCCTATAATCCTCAGTAATTCCCAATATGTCCTCCACTGATAAATGGTCCGAAAGGCCGTTTTTCTCCAAAATCTTCTGGGAGCGGATCTTGATGCGCTTGGTTTGGGTGCACAGAGACCTGTTCTTCTGTATGTAGGACTCCAGTTTCCTGCACTTTACGACCAGGAGGTTGTTCAGTTTCTCGATTTCGCCTTGTTTGGAGAGCAGACTTTCCTCGCTTTCGCGCAATTGCAGGTGCAGGTTTAGCATTTCGCACTCGTATTCTTGGATTTTACCCTCGCTTTCGGCCTTTTGCATGCGTTCTGTCTTCTTGTGAGCGGCTGGGAGCGGTTTTGAGTGCTCAATAGGCGGGAAATTTGCGCATTTGTTATGTATTTTCTCGAAAATGGGGTCGAAAAGCTTCAAACTGGCAGCTTTCCCTGTCAGTGCCGCCTGCCAAATCAGCTCCGCCAGTGGATATTTGAACTGCGGCTCCTCCGCAACCGCCACCTCCCCAGTTTCCCTGACTGCCTCCGCAATAAGCACCCTGACCTCCTCACAAAGTTCCACTACCAGCGCCCTCAGCTCCTCCACAGGCCCTCTCCCGTCCGTTTCCACTACTGCCTTTTCCGCCTTTTCCCGCAGAAACTCGAAAATGTCCATATTTTCCCATATGGCAGTCTGCGCATTTCGCAAGGACTGGAGCCAGTCCTGCCACTCCTCAAACCTTTCCTTCGTTATACTACCAACTGCACTGAGGGGGAAGGCAGAGTGCAGCAGCTGGGAGGACTGGTGCTTGGGGAGACAGCGGGCGCACAGGCACAGCGGGGGGAAGGCGCACAGACAGCTGGTGCAGGCGGGCGTGGAGCGGCATACACTGCAGGGCACGTTGGACATTTATATAAGAAAGATGGAGGGCAGGCCTTTTGCTATTCCCACTGAGTCTATAGGGAATCTAGCGGAATTAGGAGGCTTTCTGGTCTTCGTCCTTAACGTAGAGGATTAGAAGGAAAGCACATACTGTGACCACTACTGAAATCAGCACACTCACCCATTTCAGCACTTTTCATGCCCACATCCCCAGTACAAGCCAGTTTATGCATGCGAACAATTAGATGGTAGCTCCACGGATTCACAGCGAAGCAAATGGAGGTAGCCAACAGCAATCACCAGGGACAGAGCAGCATAGAACACTCGCAGACCGAACCATTTGGAAGGGGGAGAACTGAGACTCCTGGGAATATAATGACGATAGTGAGAGTGGGAGGGGTGAGTGGAGGCAGGGAGACTTAGAGCGACTGGGGTCGGCTTGGAAAGACTGGGAATTGCTGGTTCTCTGTATTGGGAGAGGCAATTGGCTCGCTTTCCGCATGCTTGGAACCAAATGTTGCCTTGAAGTACTGTAGGAAGGGGCCCAGAAAACCGCTTTATCAGTGCTTTCAATATACCACAGTGCATGTCTCCCTGAGTAGAATTGTCCCAACATACACCTGGCAAAGTCAATATAAAGGCAAATATACACCAATAGTCCGCAATTAGCCTAAAACCGTCTAAATCCGGCCTAACTCCCTTCACTTGCCTGGCTTCGGCCCCTTCCAGCCTACTGCCCTGTACTGGCTAATATGTACTCCTCGAAAAGCACCCCTTCCACTAACTTCCCCCCTGACTCCCCTGCCCCTTCCACTCCAAATCAACACCAAATCGCTGCTTTCCTCGACCACATTAGAGTCGCCAAGCAAGAAATTGCCCAGGTTAGGGGGAAAACCAGGGAAATGAGGGAAGCGGTTGAGGAAAAGAGGAGGAAATTGAGGGAGTTGGAGGAACTGCATGCAGCTAACGTGGAAATGGTAGTGAAAAATGAGAGAGAACTGGATGAGTTGATGAGAAAAAGACCACAGGAAGGGCAAAATAGCCGCAAAAAGGACCTGGAAGCAGGGGTAAAACAGCAATTTGACCGCTTTGAAGCCCTAATTCAGGCCAATTTCCAGCAAATGCAGGCAATACCCTCCATTTCCCTTCCAAACACTCACTCAAACCGGCTGATTTCGCTGCTTTTAACCCAAATTCAGCTTTATAAGGGTCAAATTCAGCAGCAACAAAGCGATTTCGAGCAAATTTGCGGTCGCTTCTCAGCCAAAACCCAGGCCACTCTATCAGATTCCGCGAATTTAGCCTCAGACCTGAAGCGCACCCATTCCGCCCGGCTAACTGACTTGCAAAGGGCGCCGAAACTAGCTAGATCAGAGGCGCATAGTGCCCGAGTGCTCAGAAACGCAGGGAAAAGACCTCTAGACGAGGTAGCGCGGAGTGCAGGTGAGGAGGTAGTGCGGGAACTGAGTCGGAAAGTCCGCGGAATGGACGAAAACGCCAGTTTCCTGCACGCCCTGGAGGAGAAGCTGAAGCGCAAAGGACTGCACCTGGAGTTCTAAGCGCCTATCGCTAAGTAGCTAGGCGTCCAGGCGCACAAAGCCTTCGTACTCAGCAGGCTGGGCCTTTGTCCTTGACAGACACATGCAGGCGCCGAGGCTGAACAGCACTACGAGGGCTGCTAATAGTGGGACTGTGAAGTCTGCGCCTATCAGTCCTTTGGGTCCTAGCAGGGCGTCTTTGGCTTCGATGTTGGTTTGCGGCTCAGTGTCTTCGAGCACGGAAGCCACTAGCGCTTGGTAAGACCCGGGGATCTGGGCACTCACGCAAAGACCTAGGAAAAGCAGCCAAACTACCATTATTAGCCCAACTGGGGAGATTTGAGCTGATTTAAGCTCTTATCGAGGGGAAAGGCCTATACACTGATATCTTTAGTCAAGTCCATTGCCGATTCCTTCGCATTTCTCTCCCTCCCCTTATTGCTCCCCATTGTCGCAGCCAGCTTCAACAGTGCCTTCCCACTGCTATACACCCACACCCTCAACCCCGCCAAAAACCCGCCTAGCAGCAGCACCAGTCCCACCGCAAAACAATTCAGCATATAGCTAATAGCCTCTGCCTTCCCAGTGGACAGCTCCGTGCAGTCTAAATGGTACAAGTCCGATATCAAGTACACATTACTCGCCAGGTCAATCGAGGTTTGGTACAGATACAGCACTATTAGGCCGCACTCTGAGGGGTTTTTGGAGCAGAAGATTATGTCGTTTAGGAACGTTTTAACGCCGGAACGGTACCCTGTGCGGAAGTAACGGGAGGCGAAGTCGGTGGAGCGGTACAGGAAGTCGAAGTGCTGAGGTCGGACTTGGAAGCTTTCGGTGGTCAGTTGGAGCAGTTCCTTATTGGCGGCTGCTATTTTGGTGAGTAGTGGAGTAATCATCCACCCTGGGTCGGGGGAAATGGAGTACTCTGGCACTAAATCAGCGTAAAAACTGCCTCGACTGGCCAAATATATCTCCGACATCCATATATCCGACTCAATAATGCTCACCGTTCTCGTGGAATCCGCCGCCAATATCTGCGGGTTCAGCTTCATTTGAAAGGCCAAATCGTCCAAAACTACGAAATAGAACGGGACATAGAAGCCCACCAGCAGCACCCACAGCACTCCCCACCCCAGCAGCACCCATCTCCCTGGGTGGTACATCACTTTCAGCTGTTTCCTTCCTCTCATTGGGTGCTCTATCGCAGGGTCCAGCTCTACCTCGTACTTGACACTCAGGCGGTCTATGACTCTCTGCTTTTCCTCATAGTAAGTGGCGATTTCGCAGAGATAGAGGAGTTGAGAGGTGGATTTTGCAGTGCTTCGCAGCTTGTGGAGGACTGGGAAGGTCAGCAAAGTAGCTATTCCCACAAAGACGAAAACCGTCAAAATGTATATGAAATAGAGGTCGATTGCTTGGGAAATATTGACTTTGGCGCTTTCCAGGAAGATCAGTTTGGCTTCGTGCAGAGCCTTGTAAGTCTCTCCCAGGCCGTTCCGATACACGTAAAACACCGAAGACTCAGACAAGGTCTGGCTGTCTCCACTCAGCAGTCCACTCTGCATAGCGCCTACCTCGTCTAGCAGCTTCTGCACTGCGTCCACCAGTGTCCTGCGGCGAGACACGACCTCCCCGGCCAGCAGTTCCCAAGTCACCACTTCCGCAGTTATACAGAACTCTTCGTACTTTCCACTCTTCGACTCCTCAATTTCGCTCCATATCCCCGCCTGCAGGTCTCGCAGGGAGGCTGTGAAATTGGCCAGACTGGCTGCGAACATCCGCCTAGTGTCTACTGAAACCTGCGGATTGCTCATGACCCTTGCACTATAGGCGAGTTGTGCTACGAAGACCTGCTTGGCGGAGACTTTGACGACTGTTTCGGCTGTGTTGATCAGACTGACTTGGTTGGAAATCATCTGAGAGACGGTGAGGTTGATTACTAGCAGGGCGGCTATCTGCTTAGAAGGGACCGTTGTCAGGGCGATTAGACTGCAGGCTTTGGATCCTTTGGAAAGCGACTTGTTGAGGCTGATGAGCGTTTTTTCCCTGCTGTGGGCGTCGCTAGTCGAGCTTTCTCGCACAGAGGACCCAGATTTCACTTTAAAGTCCTCAGTGAAAGGACTACTGGGAAGCATTTTGTCAGCTTCGGGAGTACACTCAGACAAAAAGAACGCACTTTTCTTCTGGTCGCTGCCCAAGTTGGAACTGACGAATATGCTGCTTTTCACGTCGCTTACCATCAGACCCCACTTGGAACACTCAGTTGATGAATCGAAGGTGAAGATGAAGTACACCCGCTGGTGGGAGTAGTTTTCAGTGGTGAAAACTGCACAAAAGGGACGGTTTTGGAAGAGTTGGAAGCAGGGGGAAGTGCCATTGGGAGACCGGACTCTGGCGATGGAGGGACGAATTGCTGTCAATAGCTTTCCGCGAACATCAGTTTCCAAGGCTCCAATGCTAGTTGCGAAGGCTACAGTGTGTGCTTCCACCCGCAAATCAGCCGCTAGCACGGCTGCACCCTGCATGGCAGACACCGGCTTGCAGGCAATGGCTAGCAGCGGCAGGCCGTCCAAGCTGGTGAAGAGCAGTTTGGACAGACAGAACTGGATGAAGCCACTGGAGGTGAGGAAAGGGAGCTGGGTGGGGTGGTTGATATTGACTCCAGTGGCTTCCTTCACATAGGTGCGGAGTAGCTGGGTGTGGCCTTTGCTGTAGGGCTGCGGGATCAGTGCGGACAGCTTCAGCAGTTGGGCGGACTTCAGGTCGTATCCCAGGACGTCCAGAGCGACGGAGTTCATATAGAGGATGTCGGAGAAGGAGTCGGGCCGCAAGTCGACCAGTATGACAGCAGTGGAGAAGTCGAAGAAGCCTAGGGTGCTGATATCGTCTTTCTTTTGCGCTTTGGAGTACTCCTTCTTGTAGCCTGCAGCTCTGGCTTTCAGCGGCTTCGCCTCCTCCGCCCTGCCCAGCACTTCTTCCTGGAAGGAAGCGTACAGGTCGTAAATCTCGAAAGTGCCTGGGAAAGTCTTGATGGTCTTCTGGAACTCCGACTTCAAAGCCACGATATCAGCTCGAATCCGCTTGCTAAGCACAATAACTCGTGTGAAGTTAGGATGCGACGAACCCAGTTCACTCCACATTTCCGTCATTTCCCTGCAGACTCCCTCGTCCTTCATACGTATCATCTGCACCCTTTCCAAGTACTTCAGAAACTGAATCTCTTCCAAAACGTTCGATTTGCTGATCAGCCATTCGCTCTTGATCAGCAGAAATCGGTTATAGAGAGAGGCTGGAAGGTCCTCAGTTTGGCATAAACACATACGAGCAGCACGTTCGTTTTCAAAGGCATGTCGAAGCACTAAATGCTTAATCAGCAATAACCGCGCTCGGTCTGTTTGCCGACAAACGCTCAAAAACCAGTTCAGGTGGTCGATTGCGAGCTGGGCGCTGAGCAGTGCTTCGGACTTATCTGGGGAGAAGTAGGCGGAAAAGAGCAAATCTCTGAGGCCTAAATCCTGCTTGAAGCTGTCACTCTGCTCTCTTAGTCGCTTCGCGAAATATGCACTTTTCCGGGTTTGGAAGTCTGGGAAGGACAGCATAATTATGCAGAAAAGCGACAAAGTCAGTGCGACCATTACCACAAATCCGCATTCTGCCGAACTCAGTAAGTACCCTATTAGCTGTGCGAGTGCACTGGCTGCCAGCGAGCCTCGCGACCATATAAACAGCGCATTGTGCATATAGTCGTAGTAAGGCAAATGTTGAACATGTCTGAGAGTGACGACTGCGGAAAACAGCAGAACTAAGCAGAGATGAAGAGGGTAGTTGGTGGGACTTAGCAGGAAGTAGGAAAGAATGGTCAGTTGGACGAGGGTGGAAGAGAGCAGGTCTTGGGTGATTTCGCTGCTGTTTAATTGGTCCTTAGAGTGTTGGTCGAATCCAAGGGTTGAAGCCAGAGTCACGACTCTCAGTAGCAGGAAAGCCAGGTAAATCGGTAGGGACACATACGCACTCCACTGCTTTAGTGCCACTGGAAACCCTGCCCCGAAGCGGTCATCATCGAACCAAGGCAACAGCAAGCCTGTGGCCACAGGAACAGCGAAGAAGTCCGTAACTAGAGCAGTCGAAAGCCTCAGGACCTGCTTGCTCCGCTCCCTGTCCCCTTCTTGCCGGAGGTACAGCAGTCCCAGCAGTCCCCAGCAGAATATCACTGTCGTCCAACAGGTATACACCCAAACCTGCACAGCAGCCACTAGGCTCAGCAGCGAGTCCGGCCGCAGACAAGTCACTCCCATCCAAAAGCCAGCTATCCCCCTTTCTCCACTGCCTTCTCGGGCCTGCAGGAACAGTAGCATGTGCACGTACCAGCGCAGGTAGCGCAGTGCCAGTCTTAGCAGTGCGGACTCTGTGGAGGGTCGAGGAGCTGAGGGCGATGTGAACGCCTCACAGAGGAAATGCACCACTTGGTGCTGAATGCGTCTTTCGAATCGGGAAGATGATAGAAAATTGGACTGCATTATAACCCGTTCTAGGTGTAATGCAGCTTAATTGAAAGCACTGGCTTAAGCCTAAGAGAGAGTAGACAAAGACGTTCCGAATTACAACGATGACCATTAAGATGTAAGCCTTTACCACTAGTAGGCTGCATTTCTCGGAGTTGAAATTACTGCCTAAAGGAAACACTCTTATGTATAGAAACGGAACTCCATAGACCAACCTGCAGCTGGCTTTGTAGGAGGTAAAAGAAGGCAGATTGGAAACTTTCGGGATCTGAACTGCCCATAGGCTGCAGCTTTCTGCGCACACAGATGCAGACACTACTAGTTATTAGCGATTGTGCAGTGATTTAGAGCTTGAATGGCTCTCTACCTGCCCTCCAGCCAAGTCCGCATCTCCCCCGGCCTCACTTGCCAGGTCCTTTTCCCCTTCCAACCCCCCTTCTCCTGCCCTGTACTGCACCTGCACCCCCGTCCTCACCTCCCCAGCAGACGCTATAGCAGCTATTTCGCCCAAAACAGGGTTTTCTGTGTGGAAGCGGGACTCAAGGGAGGCGGCGCAGGCGGCTCCAAGCCACCCAGCAAGGCAAGCGTGCAGAAAACCCTGGAAGAAGAGAGTGACGAGTGGCTGCGTCTGATGGCCGCAGGGCTGAAGCAGTTGGATGCGGAGAAAGTGAATTCAGCCACTGCAGCCCTGCTGGCCAACCCCAGAGGCAGGGATATTCGCTTATTGGAACTGGCGATTCCTGCTTTAGCCCAGGCGAAGGCGTTTTCCAGGCCTGGGAACAGACAGTGGACTATTGCGAGACTGCAATTGGCTCAGTTGCTAAGGATCAGCACTGTGAGGCTGGCTATTAGACGCCAGGCACTGGAGCCGCCTCTACTGGGCCGGCTGTTAACAGGGCTGAAGTCAGCTGTACAGCAAGCGGAAGCTCTTGAAACCCTGGCAATTGACTTGGAGGCGGAACTCAGCTGCAGTCGCACCGTCCTCAAGTCCCTGAACTCGCCCTTTTGGTCAGAACTGCAGACTACTCTGCCCAATTTGGCTGATTTCCGCAATTCCTCAGACCCTGCCTCAGTCCTCCAGCCGCTTTTCCCCCTCTTCAGTCCTGCCAACCCCTCCCAAACCCGCATTCTAGCAAGCGTTCTAATGCTAACCATCATGCGACATGCCCGAAAGTACCTGTCATCAGCCGCTATTGCTCAGTTGCAGGAACTAGCGGCTCAGACTCAGGCCTGGGCCCTCGCAGTGCTGCTAAACCGCCTAATTGGCGAGTGCTTGGAAGAGCAGGAACTGCCGCAGGACGTTTCCACCCAGTTGAGGACTATATTGACCCAGGAACTAATGGTGCTAAAGGACAGAAATATGCCTAAAGGCTGGAAAGTCCGGAAATCCGCTATTCGAATTGCAAGGAAAATAGCCGAAATCGGCAAGGAAAAGGACGAAATCGAGCAAAGCCTGCAAAATAGAGCGATTTTGGAGGGGGATGAGATGGTGAGGACGGAACTGCCAGAGCTAAAGCAGGGAAAAGAGCTAAAAGCGTCTGAGGCGGAGAGGGAATTGCGCTGTGGGTGCAGCTTGATTAAGCGCTTTTACGCGACTATTCATGATAGGTGCAAAGTTAACAAAGTAGCGGTGGAGATGGAGCATTTGGCGCAGTCAATTGACCACTTGGTCGCTTTAGGGCCGGATTTGACGGAAATTGCGGGCTTGGTGGGGGAAGCCAAAGTGAAAATTTGGAGAATTCGGCGAATTGTGGGGAAAAAGGCTGATATCGTCAGAGATATATTTGGGAGAGATAGCATAAAAGCAGAAATATTGGCTTTACTGCGTTCCAAACCTGCGAAAATTGCAATTCTGGGCGCAGCGGGAATGGGGAAAACTGCCTTAATTGAGGCTTTAATGCCTGCATTAGAGCGAGAATTCGCCCAAATATACTGGGTGCGCAGTCTGAACTCCCTCACACTCACCCAGTCCCTCCTAGGTCCCTCTCCTCTCACAGACCTAGCAGGCCGGAGAGCGGCTGTGCGTGGCAACCCCTCCCACCTCCTTATATACGACGGAGCGGACTTCCAGGGTGCAGTCCCCACTGAAATCGACCCGCTCATAGCTTCACTCTATGACCTGCATGAAGCGGCAGTGGTTGTGACGAGTAGGAATGAGGACTGGTCTCACTACTTACCCTATTCCTTCCACTTGAGTCCGTATAGTGCTAGGGATGCAGTAAGTCGACTAACAGCGGTTAGTGGCTTGGGAGAGGAGAGGCTTAGCAGTGACTTGGTGGCTGCTTTGGAGGGAAACCCCGCTGCGGTGGAGTTGGCGGGGCGGTATTTACGCTTATCTGAGGGGTTTGAGCCTTTGGAGAAGCTCCTTGTAGGCGGGAGTCAGCCAGTGGCTCGGCTTTCCGCCCTGTTTCTGAAGGATTTGACAGCTACTGCACAGCTCCTAGCTTCCGCTTTAGCCTATTTCGACCCTGACAGTATCCCAATGGACCTAGTCACGGAAGTCGGAAGCGGCCTGCAAATTGCCAACATTGGGTCTGTTTTAAAGGAACTGGAAGCCGCGGACTTCCTCACTGTCACTGTCTCAGGCCTTTCCCTCAGTACTGCCTTCTTTAGCTGTATCCCAACCAATGCTTCTATCGAGCCAATTCTGCTGAATTCGCTGGTTTCCCGCCTTTCCACCGGGTCCCTGGACTCACTGGTGCACAGCAGACACTACGGCGCCCGGGCAAAGCTGTGTAGTGAGGCCCTGAGCCAGGCCTTACTCCATTACTGTCTATCCCAGGGACTAGGCACAGAAGCAGCCATTATCGCTAGAACCGCCCCTGCCTCCAAAGCCACTTCCAGCGACTCCCAGGTGGACTTCCTATTCAGCAGAATCGCAGTTTCCCAGCAAGCAGGGAACTGGATAGACGTGCAAATCGCCTCTCTGCAGGCCTACAACCTACTCAAAGCCCAGCGCTCAGTGGCACTGTTCCACGTACTAGTGGAGCTTGCGAAGGTGAGCAGTAGACTGGGGGAGGCTGCGAGGGCGGCGAAGTGGGTGGAGGAAGCGGCGGATTTGATGTCGGAAATAGACCTGAAGACGGAGGAAAAGCTGGAATTGTGTCGATTGGGTGCGGAGTTGCTGCGTGGAAGGAGCGACAGAGCTGTGGGGTTGCTGAGGCTAGGGATCGAACTGGCCTCCAAAGCCGCTTTGATGCCGGAAATGGAGCTTTTGGAGCAGAGGTTGGACCTTGCAGAGGCGCTCATATACCAAAACAAGCACGAAGAAGGCCTATTTGCAGTCCTCGAGTTCCTGCGAAGGGCCAATCCAGCCTCCAACTCCACTGCCATTGCCAAGGCCTTCCTCCTGCTCTCCACCCTCAAATGCCCAATTCAGCCAGAACGAAGGGCGGAAATACTGGCCAAGGAACTCGAATTAAGGCGCAACGCTATGGACCGAAATCGACTAATCCTCATTTTATCTGAAATGAGTCACTTTCAACCCAGCAGGAATCTGAGCAAATTCAAAGGACTGGACCTTTCAGGGACAGTCACAGCTGATTTGACCTTAGCACTCTTCACACCTAGATCCATGCAGCTCTTCGACTGCTTGAAACTGCAGTTCTTGCCTATAATCAAGCTTGCGGCTGCACTCAAGGTGGACCACCTCTCTGCGTACACAGTTCTAAAGGACTTGTCGGTATTTGTGTGTGGCGGAGGGGAGGAAAGGGCTCTTTTCGACACTACTTTCCGAGTGTTCGCCTCTGGACAGGTGGAGAGACTCGGGAACATGGTCAGACCCAGACAGGCGCACGGGCTTGCGGAGTGGTCCGGCTCTATGTACGCCTTTGGAGGGGAAACGCTGGGAAATGAGCCGTTTGCTTACTCAGAAAGCCTGGAAATCGAGCCTTTGGACTGCCTTTCCGCCCAGCAATGGGTCAGAATCCCCAATATGTTGACCGCTCGAAGTTGCTTTTCTCCCTGTATATTTGAAGACTGGGTCTATTTGATAGGCGGCAACACCTCTAAAGCCGAGCGCTTCGACCCACAACTGCAGCGGTACGAGCCGCTCCCAATACAACTCGCAGACAGCGAAGACACCTGCACTGTGCTGACCAGCGACTCCGAGATCCTGACCTTTTCCCCCCATTTCTGCTACCACTACACTCCCTCCAGTGGCCTGTTCACTACTCCCAGGAGCCGTTCCTCTGCTTCCACCCACTCCACCAGTCCTCGCCAACTCCTCATTTCCGCTGGGAACATGCGTGGAGCGACCCTGGACTCCTGGGTCTACATCTCCGTCCACGACCACATCCGGGCTGTCGACCTGCGCTCTAACACCGAGTTAGTGCTTCTGCTGTAATAGACCTAGGTTAAAAAGCCTACTTCGGAGCCTCGACTTTGACGACTGTGGGCTGCTCTGTGAGGATTTTGAAGACTGCGAGGGCGGAGGTCGTGACTCCCACGCCTGCCAGGAAGATGGAGCTGAGCTGCTTGTTGCCGGGGAGACCCAGGGCCTTCACGAGCATGAGGAGCCGCAGGCAGTTCTGTATGAGGTCTAGGTACATGAAGCGGAGACGTCTACGATTGGCCAACAGTTTCGCAAGTATTTCAAAGTTTTTGCTCTGCAGACTAAGAGTGGTTTGATGCCCCGACCTGAGCTGCATCTCCGCCACTCTGATACTTTGCCTGGTCTCCCTTAGCGTCAACCCCACAATAATAACCTCCAGCACACAGCGCACAAAGGACGTCATGTCCTTCGTGTTCTTCCACTTGATGTTAATAGTCGCGATGAACTTGGATATTATCCCAATTGAGGACGCAAGCACGAAGTTGTCGAGCACGTAGTAGAGGAAGCTGGCGGCGTGGCTCATCATTTTGAGGGCGGGGACTACGCTCCAAGCCTTGGTGTTCTCGATTAGTTTCTCCACTGCGCCGACTTCGTCCAGAAATCGCAGGAAGCGGATCATTTTGCGGCCGTTGCTCATTGAGCTTTCGATGCTTTTCGCACTCTGGACACTGCCAATCCAGCGGTCCTCTTCCTGCGCCGCCGCGAAGTCCTTCATACACTGCTTATAAAGCTCCGCACTGTACTGGACCAGGGCAAGGAAGATCTCGCGTCCTTTGGAAGTGTAGAGTACGTGGCTGATGGAGTTGGCAGTTATGGTGATTGCGGAGGCAGGGGAGAAGGCGCCTGTGAGGTCTGTGAAGGACTTTATGGATCTGATCATATTTGTATAGCCAAGGAGAGATGGCAACCCTGCTTTTTGCTGGGAAAAGGATTTCCCTGGTAAACCCTAGAATCAGCCTCGACTAGCCTAGACAGCTTGTATGTATGGACAGCAGAGAATTGTCAGTTTCAAATCCTTTGTCTCCAATGGGCGGCTTTACAAATCACAACTTTGCTACAGTTGCTCAGAATCAAGTGACCAGAACGACGGAAATAGCAGGCTAACACAGCTTTCAAAGGGAAGAAATTGCCCAAACACTGCTTTCTAAATCCCCTTAATTCACCTATATTCGCCTGCTTTCCAGCCCTTTCCGCTTCATGAGCAATTACTGCCTTAGTCTAAAACGCAAGTTCCTTGGGCAGCTTCATGTACTCCGCGAACTCAACGTCCGTCTGCGGAAACTCCCTCAGAAAAGCGAAGTATCTAGGCGCTTCGAACTGAAATTCCAGGCCTAAGTCCATCATTTGGGGACGAAGGAAGAAGTTGAAGCCCATTTCGAACATAATGAAGTCCGCTATAGAGACGTGGGAGCCCAGGAAGTAGCGCCCTTGGCCGGAGGGGTTGGCTTGGAGCTGGGCTTCGATTAGGGGCAGGTAGGAGGACATGTGCAGTCGGAACCAGTCTTTGGCGGCTTCCACCTGTCCGATATACATAAAAGGCATAACCGCCTCATAAATCTCATCATGCATTTCCCTAATCGCCTCCACTTTCGCAATTTCCATCACATCTGTCGGGTAAGCAGCATACAGTTGGCACAGATATCGCAGTATCGCTGCACTGAGCACGTAGCGCTTTTCCCCGATTTCCATCATTGGCATTTCGGTGAATTCGAAGAGGCCGGAGGCTTTGGCGGCCGACCATTGACGAAAGTCGTAGTTTACCTCTGTGAAAGGGACGTGGAAGTAGTGGAGAGCCATTCGAATGACTTCGCAGCTGCCATATGCAGCAAAGTAGTGCAGCACAGGCGCCGCACTCACCATTATACAAGTACTCTCCCTCCTACTGCTTAGAAAGGCTTGTCCTTCGGCTCGCTCATATAAACCCTCAGACTTTCCCTTTCCTCCCTAAAACTCTTCAAAAAGGCGAAAAACTTAGGAGCGATTTCAGCGAATTTTGCTCCTAATTCGTCCATTTGAGGACGCTGGAAGGCGTCGAAGCCGAACTCGAACATAGCGAAATCCGCCATTGAGGCCTGGGCGCCTACGAAGTACTTGCCTTGGCCTGCGGGGTTAGCGGCGAGCAGGCCTTCGAGCATAGGGAAGTAGAGTTTGGGCATTTTGGCCTCGTACCACGCCTTCGTTTCCGCCAGCTTCCCTTCCATCAGCAGCGGCAACGTCTGTTCCTGCACTTCCCCCAGCAGTTCCACGATTTCCTCTATCCTGTGCCCGTCCGCCGCAGAACTGCCGTACGCATTGTGAGTTTGGCAGAGGTAGCGGAGTATGGAGCAGGACTGCACTAGCTTCAAGCCGTCCAGTTCCAGCATGGGGAGTTGGGAGAACTCGTAATCGCCTGAGCACTTCTTTGCAGGCCATTTCTGCGAAAACATCACTTCCTCCTCATATGGTATCTCTAAGTACCGCAAAGCTATGCGAATTGCCTCCGCCCGGCCATAGTACGGGAAGTAGTGCAGTTTGGGCCTATCCTCCTCCGCCATTATTGCCTAATCTAACCAAGTAAGTGTCGTTGAAGGCTGGATCCGTGCTGAAAAGCGCTATTTCCGTGCAATTCGCCACCACCTCCCTTAAAGCTGGGTTTATACGGTCTGTATAGGACTTCAGACTGTTGCTGACTAGCAAAATCGGCCTGGGAGAGCTGATATTTGCTAGTAAAACGGACTCGTATAGGTCTAAGTGGCAGTGAATCATGTAAAATAGGCAGGGGGAGTTGATGCAGTACTGTTCGGAATGGTGTAATTGCAGAGAATGCAGGTGGCTTCGCTCGGATTCGGTGAAAATTGGGTCGAAAACTGTGATATTGGAGACGTTTCCGGCTTCTTTGAGGTGCAGAAGCAGGGCTAACTGCGAACAGGCCTTCAAACAGCCTTCAAAGTGGCCGATTCCCAAGGCCACTATCTGCTCCACTGCCCAGTCACGCATATTCCGCTCAATTTCACAGGCGATTTCCTCCTTCGCCAGTCTGCCTCTATCTACACCTCATCTTTGCATGCTCCAATCGCCCACTAAAGTCGGAAATCTCGACTGGGTAGTAGTGCGGCAGAGCGCCATAATGCGGCTTCTTTGCCCTTATTCGACTTGACTTGGTGACTACCTGCCACTCCCCCATATTTCCCAGGTAGTAATAGAAGCGTAGACAAATTTCCCGCGAAAAGGGGAAAATTGGACTAAAAGCTGGGACTAGCGGGAAAGTAATAGTAAGAATGTGTGATACGCTGCAGGAGTACGTGTCTGAGCCGCTGGACGTCCTTTTATCTCAGTTAAAGGCAGACGAGGACCAGGACCCAGAGGCGATTTTGCTCAGGTATCAGGGACTGCTGCTGCGCCATCCAGACTTAGAGAAGATATACGTCAGTTTAGGCTTTTCTCCCAGGCGCGGTGCATTCAAGTCAGCGCTGGAGAAGACCAGAGTGATAGCTGCACTAAGTGGGGAGCTGCTGTGCAAGTCAGACCTCGAGGGAGACCTGGATATCAGGCCGGAAGACGCGTGGGAGGTGCATCGGCCTATGAGGTGTGAACTTTCCCGCACCTTCAGCAACGAGCATATGGAGGAACTGGCCGACCTGCACGAAATCGGCCTTTGCGACGAATTCCCGGATTTCCCAGAAAAGCCAGAAGACCCAGACCTGAGCTCAATGTGGTGTCCAGACCCTTACAGCACTCCCAGACCCAAGGGCTCTGCCCTCGAATTCGCTACTCCCAGGTCTAGTCGAGGCCTCAAGCAATTGAGTATTAAGGTAAAAGAGCTGGTATCGAAAAACAACATAACTTCCTACAAAGAAGTCGCAGACGAACTAATCAACTCCGTCCCCGACGAAGGCGAGCGTCGCAGAGACGAGAAAAACATCCACCGGCGTGTCTACGACGCTTTAAACGTACTAGAAGCGGCGGGAGTCATAGCGAAACAAGGCAAACAGGTCACTTGGGTCGGCCACTGCAGCCCTGTCCTAATGGCCTCTGGGTCCTGCGAGGAAATGCGTCTGCGAGTGGAGCGGAAAAGGGCGATGTTGAGGGAGAAAAGCGAAATGGTGCATTCGTTGCTGGGACTGATTGAGAGGAATAGGAGAAAGCCGCAGAGGGACAGACTGGGCTTTCCCTTCATTGTGGTGGCCACCAGGGGCTCGCCGTATAACCAGGTTTCCATTGTGGCCAGTGGCGGCCAGTGCAAGCTGAGAGCCAAGATGAAGTGGGACTTCCAACTGCTGAGTGACGTGGATCTACTCAAGCAGCTCAAGCACTTGCGGCCAGCGCCCCTCTCTGCAGAGCTAAGTCGACTACTGTCTCCCTAACTTCCTTTGCTTCTGCCCACTGCAGGGAGGCGAGTAAGGCTCGCTCGAGGACGCACACCAGATTCCATGCTGAGGTCCGCTCTGCTTCCCTTCTTCCCGCCTTTTGCGCTCAAACTTGTGGCTAGGTCTTCCTCGGTCGCCAGTCTCGGCGAGGCCTTTTCGGGCAGTTTCATAGAGCCATCAGCAGAAACAACTAAGGAATAGAGTATTCTGGAGAAGCCAGGCCCCAGTGTAGGCGGCCGGGCCGGAAACCGCCCCCACGACAAATAGGCCGAACTCCCCACTTCCGTACTCTCCGGCAAAGTCTGTCCACACGCCGCACAGTCCTTATCCAGCCTCTTCCTAAGGAAATACGCGTCCTCCCTAGCAGGCTGCGACTGCACCTGTTCATTTTTCCTCAAATACTCATATAACCCATCCGTTTTCCTCTTTAAAACCTTGAACATTCGGGTCAGTTCCTCCTTGTCCACCTTTTGGACGAGTTCGTCTCTGCTGATTTTGTTGTCCATCATGGAGTAGATTTCGTTGAGGAGGTCGTAGTCCTTTTGACTGAGGGACTTGGAGGACTCTTGCTTGGCCAGCATGTCCATTACTTCCTGCTTGAGCTCGTCTAATCGATGCAAAGCCTGCGCAATTTCCTGGTGCTTGAGAGCGCTTTCCTCCTGCACAGGCACTGCCAGGCCCGTCAGTTTCGCAGAGAGGTACTTAATTGCCTGGTCGTGCTGCTGCAGGACCGACTTGACTCCCATCAGTTCCGGCGTATCTGTGATTTGGTCCAAATTAGCATCGGGCGCCATAGCGACTCGATCGTCCGGCTTATTGGCCTCCAAAGCCTCTTGCAATTCCCTCATCACCTGCATTTCAGTCCTCATCTTCAGTACTGTCGCCCGCAGCACTGATATCTCGTCTTCCTGCACACAGCCCTGCGTCCTTCGCTCGCAGGTCTCCCCAAAGTCTTCCAGCTTGACCAGTATCTTCCTTTCCAGGGCGGGAGTGGCGGCTTTCAAGTCCTCCACCCTGGCTTCCAGGCTGGACTTGAGGGTTTGGAGCTGGTGACTGGAGGACTGTTTGAGGTGTTTGAAGTCTTCTTGTAGGTCGCAAAGGCCCTTGGCTGCGCCCTGAATGCGCTGTTCGAGTTCTGAGACTCGGTGGGTGGAGTCCTCGTCCGGGTGCTTCGCAGGCTCGCGGATTCGCATTTCTTCGGACCTGAAGCGACTATGGACGGAGTCAATGAAGCTGTTGAACTCTTCCTTTGTTGTGAAGGTTTTCAGCTTTAAATTGATTTCCCCGAAGTTCACCAATAACTCGTTTATCGAAGCTGCACTGGTCTTGGATCGACGGTCTGACCGACTGTCAGTCCCTGGCTGCGACAAATCCTCCTTAATCGCAGGCAAATCCAGTACAGGTATAGAAGGTTGAGTGGGCTCGACCCCTGCTAAGCGCACACTCGCCTGCTCCCGTTGCAAAGTCATCACCATGTTCAGTGACTCTGTGAGGTTGCGCACCTTGCGCTCGAGTTCAGACTGGCCTTCTTCGAGGTAGCTGTAGTCGGGACGGCGCTCTAGCTCGGAAAGACGGTCTGCCAGACTGCCAACGCGAGCGTTTACCATCTCCCGCTCGCCTCCAAAAGTAGACGCTCTTCTGCCCAGCGCCTGACTTTCCCTCTGTGGTATTTCCAACACCTTCGGCGTCTTTAAGACCTGCACTGTAGTCGGCCCCTCCATCATCACCTTCAAAGCCGTCACTTCCTGCGCCAGTATCTGCAATCGATGTTGTGTCTCAAGTCGGAAATTCTCCTGTCCGCCTGGAGAGGTCAGGTCAGTTTCCTCTAATCCGATCCGATGCAGTTCTGAGTAAAACTAACCTGAGGTCAAAGCAGCGGAGCTTAGCTTGGAAATACGGTCTTCCAGGTCGGAAATGCGGCTGTAGAGCTCTTTCACTGGGTTGGGCCGGGTTTGTTCAGGCTCTTTGGCTAGGCGGGCAGAGGAGGGTTCTGAGGTTTTGGAAGACTCATTGGCCGGCTCAACAGCCAGCATATCAGAAAGTACGTCAAGTCTCCTCCCCAAGGCTTGTTCGGCCTGAGTGAGGGACAGCTTGGAGTCCACCCTCAAGTCGTCCACCTTCTCCTCCAGTGCTCTCAGCTTGGCTTCGGTCCTTTTCCTCTCTTCCTACCTCTGTGTTACCTCCGTCCTCAGCTGCGGGTTTTCCTCCTGCAGGACTTCTAGGCGGGACTTCAGGCCGAAGAGCTCGTCGGAAAGGCGCTTGTCGGAGGAGTCGGATTGGGTCTGAGTGTCGCGGAGAAGGGAAAGAGTTTGGAGTTGCCGTTCTTCCAGGGCGCGGAAACGCTCGCTCCAGGAATCCAGCTTTTCATCCATCCGTCTCACACTTTCAAGCCCTTGCTGGAACAACTCGCACTGTGCTCGCACATCCGCTATCTGTCTATCCATTATCCCCAGTCTCGTCTTCGCATCATCCGACAGTCCAGTCAGCGTCAGGATTTCCGTCCAGTGCCGCTTCATATCCCCACCGATTTCCCCAAGCATCGCCCGGAGCGGAGTCAGGTCCAGCGTTATCAAGTTGTCTCGAGACATTGCAAATGGCAGGGCAACTCACTGTGTTCATCACAGGGATGGACTTCCCACTCAGTAGCAATATCGCTCTGGCGGTCACTTTCAGGGAACAGACGCAAGTGACAGCGGTGAGATTTAGGTAGTTTCCGCAAACTCGGCCTATCACGTTTCCGTCGGATTTCTTCTCGCTCAGTGACCAGCTTGCGATCAGGGTGAAGAGCGGAGTGGATACGGTGGCTGCGGCAGATGTAGCCTTCCAGGCCTTCTTCGAACCTAGCAGTAGAGAAACGGAGAGGTGGCTGGACGTATACTCGGTGGCCGCATCGCCTGATAGGAAAAAGCGATTTCTACCGTTAGGTGGGAGCGGGACTGCGGAGAAAGCAAGGAGGCTAGGGAGAGTGAAGCTGAGGTTGACACTGGAAGTGCAAGGGGAGCTAGCGCATGGAGAGGTTCAGACTCCTGTTTCCTCACTACCGAAGGCAGAAAGTCCTCCACTGCGGCCTCCCAGTCGCGACCTGTCCCCCAAACGTCCCTCCTCAGTGCGCAACGCCAAGGCCTCCACTCCTTCCAAAGCCCGCCTTCCCAGCGGCGGCTCCTCCCCCCAGCGTCCTCCCAGTCGCTCTGAATCCGTCAAAGACCTACCCCGCGACACAGAGGCCTCCTTCCCCCCTAACCGCAGTATGGACTTCGGGGACGACTCCTTCAAAATCGACCTGCAACTGGCCATAGAAAACCAAACTCAAAGTCCTTACTTAGAAGAAGACCCCGGAGAGGACCTATCCGGCTGTCCCCGCTGCGTCAAGCTAAAGCAACTGGCACTGGTGCAGGAAGGGCAAATCAACCACATGCAGGAAGCGCTGTGGAGGGAACATTCTGGCCTGTTGGCGGCGGCAGGAGGGGAGACTTTGCCGGTGTTGACCCGCTTTGCGCTGGGGAGAAATGACCCGTCTGCGATGGTGGCTGTGCCTTTGCCGGGTGCAGGACTGTCCAGAGCAGAGTCAGAAGTATATCAAAAAGTCCTGCACGCCCTCAACAGTCAGTTGAAAATCCTGCAACTCGCCGAGCACGAAGAAGAACTGCTCAAAGAGAAGCTCCGCCACAGCGCCAACTCCCAGGCCGAGCTGCACACCTCTTTGCAAGAAACACAGACTCAGATGCAGAAACTGGACCAGAGGAATAAGGCCGTCATGGCTGAAATCGCAGCTGATAAGGCGGAAATTGTGAGAGAAACTGAGGCTGTAGGGAAGAATTTGAAGAGAAAAGCGGAAGATGTGTTCGAATTGACGGAGGACTTAGCGCAATTGCAGGCGGAGGAGGAGGGGAAGAGGAGAAATGCGCCTAGTTATGAGCGACTGAGGCAGGAAGTAGGGCGAATGTATGGCGGAATGACACAGGAACTGGATTTGAGAGAGAAACTCGAGCAGGAATATGCTTCTTTGGAAAACGACCAATCTCTCCTCCTTTCTTCCCACTTCAAGTCGATTTCCCAAGCCTGCAGTGCGAACCAAGACCTGCACAGCCAAGTCGCACAGCTGCGGGGCCAACTAGCACAAGAAAAGGCCCGGCAGGAGCATTTGCAAACAGAGGAACAAAGCCTGAAAAACCGCTTTTCCGCGCTTTCCGCGGCTTCAATTCTGGTCAAGGACGACTCGAAGACCATTGCTGCTTTGAAGGCGAGGGAAAACTTGGTGCAGAAAGTCGGGACTAGCACGAATAGCAGTGTTCAAACCACGAAGCAGGTGTATGAAGCTGCCATTTCTGCGATTCGGAAGTTTAGCGACACTTTGCTAAGCAGAAAAGAAGAAACTGCGGAGCTTTTAGGCGAAATTCGGAATTTACTGGCTTTAAGGCAGGAAGAAGTCGCAGGTAGGGGCTATATAGACCTAAGCAGCCAAGCGCACAGCCAGAGGTCTCAGCTAGCCCTGCTAGAAAGCTGCAGAGAGGACATTGCACCTCCTGCAAAGGCGGACTCCAGAGCCTTTCGGGACACTTTACTGAGTGAAGTGGTAGTGGAGGCGAATGTGCTGATAGCGGAAACGTTAAAAACCGCAGCGGCTTCTGTGCTGATTACCCGGGGAAAAGCAGGTCTGGAGACCCTGGTAACCACTGCGAAAGCAGCCCTAGCAGAGGGGTACCGACTCTACCTCAGCCAGGCCGTGTACACCCCAGATCTCACTGATGTGCTGGATGTCCAGGTTGCCAGGACTGTGAATGCTGCTAGGAGTGACGCTGTAGTACCGTTATTCCGGCTTAGTCAGGGCAGTTATCGCTTTGGCACTGCAAATATCACTATAACGGCCGAATCCGGGTCCTTGCAGGTGCATAGTTCCTCCCCGGCCCAGTCCCTCGCCCAGTACCTAGCAGTCTACGGACCTGTGGAGTATCAAAAGGTCGCCTCAGCTCTAGACGTGTAGGTAGCTCTAGCCATTTCCAGGTAATTATGCAGCGGACGAAGCAGGAAAGTCTGTCGCTGCTCTTCAGAGAGCGCAATGCGGTCTACCACATGAAGGGAATCAACCGAATAGTGGGCAACTCTGAGTCGCTTTTCACCGCTGGACGGGATGGACTGGTCCGGGAATGGGACCCTAACACCCCGACCCCCACTTTAGTGCATCTCTATGACGCACACACACACTGGGTCAATGACCTCCAACTCGACCCAGTCCACCACCGCTGTACTTTCCACTGTAGTGTACTCCGCTTCTTCCGACTGCTCCATCTCCATATGGGACATCACTCCTACGGAGGCCCTGGCTCGCAGTCCCTTATTCGTATTGGATCGACACATTGACTACTTGCAGACTATTAAGTACTGCCCGGGGAAGGAGGTGTTGCTGTCGGGGGGACAGGATGGCTACTTGCTTAGTTGGGACTTGGCGAGACCCGCTGCAGACTCCTTTTCCAGGGTCTTTCAAAGCCGGGGAGTTTCCATCTGGTCTTTAGACTGCGACGAAACTGGGAATCTCATCGGAGTCGCGTTTTCCAGCAAGACTCCAAAGATACTGGATAGGCGGGCGAAGGAGGACCAGGTCGTGGACCTAAAAGGCCACAGCGAACATGTCAGACGCATAAAAGTGTCTTTAGACGGGAAAAAGTGCATTACTTCGAGTTCCGACACTCACGTCATTCTGTGGGACATTGGCGAGCAAAGGCCAATTACGACCTTCAGCTTGCACAGTGACTCTGTGTTCGCTTTGTGGGTGAATGAGGACTTCTCCAGGGCGTACACCGGGGGGAAGGACAGGGCAGTGTTCGAAACAGACCTGAGAACTGGAGTTTCCAATAGAGTGATTGAGGAGGAAAACCCGATTTTGGACGTTTGTCCCAGAGAGGATGAGCTGTGGGTCGCAACAGTTGTATCCGGGTTTAAGGCCTATAAGAAAGGAGGCGAGTTCCGGGCAGTGCCTGGCCTCCCCTCCCTCACTGCCTACGCAGTGAACGATACCAAAAAGATGGTCGCCACCAAAAACACTGAAAACGCAGTAGAAGTCTGGGACGTCCTGCAAGGCAAAGTAGTGCAAAGCCACGCTGACGCTGACCTGGAAAAGGTGATCCAGAGCTGCAATGAAGGCAAGGCCAACCCTTCCTGGTTCAGTGTGAGTTTGAGACTAGGAGCACTTATGATTGAGATTTCGCCCACAGATGCGGCGAATTGTGAGGAAGTGACGTCGCAGGGCAGGGTCAACTTTGCGGCGACGCTGCTGAAGAAGGCGTTTTACTACTGGATTAGGGAGAGGGAGAAGCTGGATTTCGGAATGCCGCTGTCTGCGGATACTCCGCCGCTCTTTTGTGACTCGGAATCGGGGCTGGAGGACGCCTTACTGCTGGTGTCCTCTTCCTCCTCCTCAGGCTTAGAAATCAGCTACCGCAAGTACGTGAACGAAGCAGGTTCCAGCCCCAAAATGGAGGAAATGCCGCGCTGGGTGCAGTCCCTCGTATACAAGGTGTCCATCCCCAGACTGCAGAACGAGCAAATGACCTTCACTGTCGAGCCGCTGCAGGAAGAGGAACTGCCCAAACTGCCCGCACCCAAACTCACAGCTGTGGGACCCGTCAAAATCGGGAAGATCGTGGGCCATATTATCGACCAAATTGGCTTTCGGCCTGAGAAATATGGAATTTCGGCTTCCATACCTGCAGACCAGTGCATCGAAATAATCTCCAAAAACTACATTCTGAGCAAAGAAGCGACCTTCGCGAGTGTGAAGTTGGTGCTGTTCAAGGGAGAACGCGAGATGCAGTTCTACTACCGACTGAAGCCTGCAGTGAAGGCCGCAGCCCTCTAGTAGTAATGGACCCACTCTTGATCGTGGCTTTAGCTGCCAAAAGGCCCGCCACAGCACCAAGGACCAGACCCGTCTCTGCGAGAACCAGCAACCCAAAGCCAGAAAGTCTGTCTGATTTCGTACTGCTGCAAGGACGCATGCTAGCCAAAGTCCACGCCAACGTACTAAAGCCCACTTCAGCCCCTCAGCCCCCTCGTCCCCAGGCGCCTCTCGACATGCTGGCAATGCCTAGTCCCTGCGACGCCACCAGTCCTGTTTCCAAGCACAGAGAGATGGACCTCAGTAGTGAGTCGGGGGAGGCGACAGGTCTGCTGCCGCTTTCCATAACAGTGGTGATGAGGAAGAGACAGGGAATACGAGTGGAAGAGCCCAAGGAAGTCGAAATCAGCCTAACTCCCGACCAAACCACTACCTACAACTCAGACATTATGAAGGAGTACCAAGGACTGATGAAGGGAGTCAGCTGCGGAATGCAGACTGACGCTTTCCGCCCCACTCTCCCACACCCCACCCAGAAGCGGACGCAGGCCGCTGTCGTGGAGGAAATCAGGCGGAAGCGATACAGCAGCACTCGCAGACCTGACAAGTGCACTGCCAGGCCCAAGCAACCCCTCCCTCGCTACCGCTTCTCCAAGCGAGCCCTTTCCGGGTCCTTCCGTCCCCCTGCAGTCTTCGACCCTCGTGACATCTATAATGTGAGTAACGGGACGATACGTGTTACTTAATAGATATGGACTCGCTGGTGTCTTTTTTGTGCTCTTATCGATGCATGTTTTCGCCTGATTTGCGTGCATCTCTTACCAACCTCGTGCAGAGTCGGGTTGCATCTCGAGTGATATCAGGCGAATTGGTCCTCAGCCCGATTTCCAAGGACTTGAATAGGGCGCTTTCCACTCTCAGGGACAAAACCTCCCCAAGCGACATTGAGGGAAATATACAGGCGCAGAGACTAAGGGAAACTCGAAGGCTGAAAGAGGACTTGGAGCGGAAACTCCAATTTGTTGACGAGGAAATAAGCGCGATTTCAGGCCAAACCAAGTCCAAATCCGCACTTTCCAGACACAAAAGCACCGGCCTGGAAGAAATCCCTGAAGAACTGAAACGTCGGAAAAGCACTGAATTCGTAAGGAAGCTGCACCTTGCCCAGCAGGCCTCCCAACGACGTAGAGACCTGCAAGCCTCTATAACTGCCCGAGACCTGCAGAAGGAAGCTGCGGAAATCAGCATACAGCGAGAGGAGCGGGAGCGCAGGGAGGCTGCTGAGAGGGAGGAAAGGCTGAAATCGATGCAGGAAAGAGCGCTCCGCAGGAAGGAGTATATGGACGAAGTGAAGAATATATGCAAACAGACTGTTTTCACCCCTCCTGCCCAGTCTGTTACTCTGCCTGACCTGCCCGTACTCCCTTCTATTCGTACTCTCAAGCAACACCCTTCGCCGGAAGACTTGAAAGCTCATTTCCAGCTCTATGCGCAGTCGAAGCGGGTTCACAAGGAACGGAAAAATCGGGAAATCGAGGAAAAGAGGCTTTCCGATAGAGTGCATGCGACTATCAATGGCAGACATTACGCTGAAGCGCTGGAGGAGCGCAGAGCTGAGAGAGAAAAAGAGGAAAAAAGAGCGACAGAGCGGATATTCGCGAGAGAAAAACAGCGCAGATACGCGGAATTAGTGCAAGAAATGTACTTTCCCAGAGTGGACCCGCGGAAACAGGGAGAAGTGGAGAGGAGGAAGCTGCAGGGCTCGGTTCCTCGCAACGCTGCTACTAGGGACAAAGGAACCAGCAGAACTTCGAGAGATGTGGCTTCGATTCAGTTGGAAGAAACGCAGAGTGCGAAGCCTGCGGTGCCCAGATTTCCCCATGGCAAGAAGCCCAGTCCCCCTGTAACCCCCGAGCCCTCCAGACCCAGAGACTACTTAGCAGAACTTCGGCGCGCCAGCATAAACCAAAGCCACCAAGCCCTGCAGTCCATCCAGACCTCCACCCAAGAGTGGGCGGCCGACCTCCGCACTTTCGCAGACTCCCCTACAGCCCTGCAGGCCAAATTGACCCAATTGGAAGCCACTACGAAGCGACACGAACTGGCTTTGAGCCACTTCCCTGCCGCTGACCAGGAAGCCTTGACTGCGGAAGCAGGTCTGAACTCCCTCCTCGTCCACTCCATCAGAGCTAAACTAGCCTTATTACATCAGAACTAACAGACTGACGGGACTGCTAGCCTAGTTAATAGCGCTTGGTCCAGGGGTTTTGGTCCCTCGGCAGCCTGGGCACCAGGTCTGGTACAGGCCGTCTCGGCACCGGCCGCTCAAACAACTTCTTCGCCCGCTCATACCTGTCCATGTCCTCGCCATACACCTTCCAACTCTCAGGGAACACAGCTGCATCCTCGGTGAAGGGCTTCCACATGTCTGGAGTGCGCGTTTCCGTCGCTTCTCGCTCGCAAATAGTGTAGTACTCCAGACCTTTCACGAGCTCCTGCTCGCCTACGTCCAAAGGGTCAGTCGCGATGCCTGCCTTATTCAGCTTTTCAGTCAAACGGTCTCCGTCAGACTTGAAAAAGGAGTTCTCGCGCTCTAGGTCGTCCAGAAAGATCTGTTCGAAGGGCTTTTCTGCCTCGAAGGCGTGCACTCCGGCCAAGTTCCTTTGCTCTGCCATGTGCTCGTGGATGGTTTCGCGCTCCTCCGCTGTCACTTCCCTCAGGAACTTCGCGGGCGAGCCTGCGAAGATCTGTCCGCAGGGCACTCGGGTGCCTTGGCTGAGCACTGCGCCTGCAGCCAGCATGGAGTAGCTTTCCAACACACAGCCGTCCTCTACAGTGCAGCCCATACTCACATAGCTGAAGTCCTGCAGGGTGCAGGCTCCGAGTTTGCTGTTCGGACCCACGAACACTTCCCTGCCGATCAGCACTGGAGAGGGGTCGGCGCTGGTTTTCTTGATAACCACGCGGTCTTGCAGGATGGAGCGGTCCCCGATGGTGATTTTGTGCAGGTCGCCTCGCAGCACTGCACTGTACCAAATCGAGGCTTCCTTTCCCAGCGACACGTCGCCGATGACTGTGGCGTTGGTGGCTACGAAGAGCGCCTCGGAGAGCTGGGGGTAGGCCTGAGCCGTAGGCACCACTCGCACACTTCTCACCACTGTCTAGCACTCACAGCTCTCCATGTAGTCCAGCTTCGCTACCTTGTACCCCAGTCTGTCCACTCCCCTCGCTAGCGCCCTCACAGCCGGGCCCAAGCGAGTTATCACGAAGATGTCCCCGAGAGACAACAGGAAGTGCCTCATACGATTACTGCCATTCAATATGCCCAGTCCTGCCCTCCCAGCTCCGCACTGCCTTCAGGAGAAGGCTGGCTCAGATGGGCTTAAAAGCGAAGGTTTCGAGACTGAGTGTGGACCACTTATTTGCACAGTTCAAAAGCGACTTTTATCGTTGTTCTGTGAATCGATACTTTTGTAGTTATTAGTGTGTTACCTGTTATTGGGGAAACTGCCTCCTCTGCAATTTAGCCTTTCTCTTCCTTAATATCAATAGTCTGTTTCTATATATGACCGATCCATCTCCTGAAGACGTCTTTTTGACCCAAACTTCCCTACTTCAGACTCTCGACGACCACCCAGAACTCGAGTCCACAGTCCAGTCCGCCATCAGGAAGCAAGCCACTTTCCAGGAACTGGGCTTCCAGCACACTCACAGTCCCATTGCAAAGCGCCTCAACCTGGTCGATATAGAGGAGGTTCGAGCCCGGAAGCTGCTGGAAGCCAGGGCATACGCGGAAGAGCAGGAAAAGAGAAGAACTGGTAAAGAAGAAGAGCGGCAGGAGTATGTGGGCAGAGCGAAACGGCACTGGCAGGCGACAATGAGGAAAATCACATTCCAACCGCCTTCTGAGGACTACTACCAGACCTGTCCGTTGAAGCCGGGGTTCGGGTTCTTTCGACTGCTGGCGATGGCAGTTAGGAGTGGCAAGCGACTTGCAGTGCACATCCCTACCTCTATCCTTCTTTCCGATGAGCGCTATCTTCTCTGGACTGAGGAAGGCGTTTCCGGCCCAGTCGTGAGGTCGGAAGCGGATTTCCGTATAGCGGATATTCTGCGGAAGTTCGAAAGCTGTCGACTGCGGACCTGCCCTGCAGCAGTGCTGCGCATGCCTGACGGCCCCGCTTCCTGTCTGAAGGCAGTGCCTCTGCACTACTACGAGTTCTGTGACAAGCTGATTCGCTCGCAGTACCCGAGTCAGGCCTTGGTGCAGCTCTTCATCAGTTCGCAGGCGGGCAGGCCTGCTGTTACAAGGCTGTTTTACCCTGCTCGCTCGCGTCCTCTCAGTTCTTCGCTAGCCTTTATTATCACTGCGACGGATGCAGGGTTGAAACGGCCGTATGGCAAGTATATTCTGCTGGGAGAGACATTGGATGGCTTCGAGGCGTACCCAATGGCGGGACAGGCTCTGAGCAGTTATGAAGCCGCAGCGAGGGAAGTTGTGCAGTTCCTAGAATCCGCTTACAGGGTCCGAATTGACGACATTGTGCTGGACTTCATGCCAGACACCAAAGGCCGCATTTGGCTGATCGGGTGCAAAGGACTGACAGTGAACGCTGCAACTGAGACTGTGAAGGCCATTCGTCACAGACAAACCACAGGCCTAGATTCAGAGCAGCTCAGGGAACTCTATTCCGCAGAGTTGGATGATAAACTGACTTCCACTCACTGTAAGCTCTGCCAACTGCTGTACTCCCCCAGAGAACTCACCCAAGTGCTGCCTTACCAAACACTACTTCTGTTCAAACGCCACTGTGAAAAGAGCGGCCGAGACATCCCCAACCTTTCCCACCTGAAAGCCTGTTCGGTGCAGGCTCTAGTGCACTGGGTGCGTCTGTGTGACATCTGCTACATGCTCGTTCGGCAGGAGTTCGAACTGGTGGAGACGGAAAGGCGCCTGGCCCGAGCTCTGCACATCCCAGTGGAGCAGGACAATTTCCTAGTACAGAAGCAGGTCTCGCAGCCCAGCTTCATGCCTGCGAAGCTCGAGCAGTGGCGAGTGCTGTTCTACTTCAAAGGGCTGGAAGTCAGGGAAAGGACTGGAGGGCAGTTGGGTGTGGAGTTCGAGTTGTTTGGCAGGCGGAATGGACTGCAGCTGGGAAACACCTGGGAGCAGGAAACAGTTGGAGTGTGCCATGCATCCAATTTGCTCTATTTCTTCGCTGCTTCTGCCTCTGAAGCCCTCAAACTGTGTCAATCCACTGAAGTCACTTTCCATATCAAACACTCCTCTCATTCCCTATGCCAGGGACAATGCAAGCCTTTGGCCAACTTCTCCTGCCACACAGCTCTGCTGCCTGCTGTCTGCGAGCCACTTACCCTGCTGCTATTCTCAGGCACTCAACTCTGGGGCTCTCTGCACCTTGTAGTGGGTCTCACCTGTGACCGAGTGATGCGAGTGAAGGACCTGCCTATCAGCTTCACCCGCCACATGAACGTTTACATCCCCGAGCCCTCTTACTGCAACTCCGAGCCACTGCCCGAAGCTTGGCTCGAGCAATTCACAAAGGAGTACAAAGGCCTGGAAAGGACAGATGTAGTGAGCACTAGTCGCATGGTGGAGCAAATGTACTCCCCGAGACTGAGGGACAGGGAGATATTCGGGGGAGATTTGAGAGTGCAGAGCTTATCACCGAGGCAAGGCACAGGCCGGAGAGTGGGCGGCAGGACCGAAAGGCTGGAAACCGGGCCAGATCTATATGAGGAACTTATGAGTTTGACGAGACGCATACACTATAAGGGCTACTCAGCGAGAACTACGCCTGCACCTCCTAGTCTCAGCACCACCGCCTCTGCCAAAGTCCTGTACGCCCATGCTAAGGGGCACAACCTTATGTCGCCCACCTTCATTTCCTCTCGCTACCCGTCCAGCCAGCGGTTCCTCACCACCGACTCCACCGACTCCCTGAAAGACACAGAAGGAATTGAGACTTGGAAGGAATTGTCTGGCAGTGTGGAGCGCTATTTGAAGCTGAGGACTGAAACTCCCAAGTCCCAGCGAAAGTAGTGTGAAACTAACTAAGTTAAAGGTCAAAAACGCTCTTCTTGAGTTGCACGGAACTCGTGTCAAAGTTGAACACGCCGCTGGAGAAGTTCGCACTGAAGCCGGGTGTAAATGCATCGAATGCTTTGAAGTCCCCGAAGTCTCCTTCTTTGCTGGGAGCAGCGGACTTGTCTGGCTTTACAGCTGTTTCTTCCTTGGCTTTAATACTGGCTTCCGGCTTTACTGGCAGTCCTGGGAAGTCTAAAGAAAAGGCTGCGAAGTCAGGCTTCACGTCTGATTTCTCCATTTCTTCACCTTTCGCAGCGTCTTTAGCGGGGAATCCGAATCCAAGGTCAGCAATATGCGTTTCTTTCATACTGAACTCTGGAGGTCGGAACTGGACAGCGGGGTTGAAAGCCTCAATGGGAGTTATCACTTTCGGCTCGATTTCGAACTCGAAGTCCTCTTCCTTCTTTGGAGGGTCGGAGGAAAGGACTGGGAAGGACTTGGAGTCAGCCTCGGGCCAGTCGATATCGTCGGATTTAGACGGTTCTTTGCGTTCCTCGAGCTTGGGAAGGCGGAAAGAAGATATGTCCGTTCTGATAGGGTCTGCAGGGGGCAGAGGCCTGACTTCAGGGAGTGGGAGAGGCTTGACTTCAGGGAGTGGGAGAGGCTTGACTTGGACAGGGTCAGGCATAGGCCTAAAAGGCTCTGCGGGCTTAATCGGCTCAGGGGGAATTGGAGCCCGCTTAGGCTCTGGAGGTCTAATTGGCTCCTTTGCTACTGCGGGGGCGGGGCTTTCCTGGGCCTTAACAGGCTCGATTTGAGCAGGAACCCTAGGCAGTTCCTGTGTCCTTTCCACTACTGCCTTCGCTGGCTCGACCCTGTGCTCAGGCAGTCTTCTCGCTTCAGGTCTCTGGTCCCTCGCGAAAGCCGCTATTTCCGCAGTCTGTTTCTGCACCGACTCCACAACTGTGGCCATCAACTTACTGTGCTGCGCAGTGATCTGCTGCAGCGCTGTCTGCATCTGCGCAGCCAGCAGCTGCCCCTGCTTGAGCGAGTCCTCACACTGGACCTTCACCACTCCCAGTCCGCCCACAGCCTCAGACACCAGCTTCGCTGCTAGTCGAGTGGACTCGCACGTTTCAGTGGCGCTGCGTCTTTCCGTCCTCAGTTCCTTCGTGAATTCCTCTATTTGGCGCTCCATGGAGTCTCGCTGTTTCCGCATTTCTTTGGCGAAGTCTTCGAGCTCTTGCCCCGAGGCTTCGCGAGTGGTGCGGACTTCTTTCTTGGTGCTGCGCAGCTCTTCGGTAAGTTCCTCCACTTGGAGTTCCATGGCTTTCAGGGCTCTTTGTAAGTCGCGGAGGACAGGGTCGTCACTAGGCCTGCGGTCTTCTTTCTGCGTGCTGGGCTTTGAGGGGAGTGTGGAAAAGTAGTCCTTTGGAGCCGGCTCTTCAGTAGGTCTGGGAGGTGGGTCTCTGCGGATTTCAGCTTTAGGCAGTGCGGAAAAAGGGTCATCGTTTAGGACGGGTTTAGACTGGTACAGGTCTGGAGGCTTGGACTGATAGAGTTCTGTAGGTTTGGACTGATAGAAATCCGGAGGCTTGGACTGGAACAGGTCTGGAGGTCTGGGTACTGGGGGCGGGGTCACTGATCTCATCTCTGGTGCAGGGAAGGAAAGGACGGGCTGGGCAGAAGTCAAAGGTGAGCGGTCTACCGCGGGTTTAGGGAAACTCAGGGCTCTCTCCCCAAACCCCCCAGTATCCACCAACCCCTCTCCCTGAGGACTGCCAGAGGGCAGGCTCCTCGCCGCTATCAAAGCCACTAGACTGGCGGGCAGCTGATCCGGCACCCTGTATCGCTGTTTGACTTTGGCAATCAGGTGCATGGCCACTACGAACTGGCTCTTGGTGAGCAAGCCAGTGTCCTGCGGGTCCGCCAAAGTCCATATCTTCGACAGGGCGCCGATATCCACCCCTGTCCGTTCGAACAAAGACCTGGCCTCGAGTCCAGTCAGACTGCCTTTAGTACCAGCAGTAGAGGCGAAGATCTGTTCGTAGCGGCTTTTCTCCTCTGTGCTCAGGTCGTAGGAGTCGCTTTCTGGCTTATCTGCGCCTCCGAAGCCACTGAACTGCGGCAAGTCCACCTCCACGTTCTGCTCAATGGCTTCCAAAGTCATGCTTTTCCCTGCTTGCGCCAGCGCTATGAGTCTCACAGCCACGTAGAAGCGCTCCCTGTCCAGGTAGCTTTCCCCACTAGGAGCCGCTAGGTTCCAAATCTCCTTTAGCCGGTCCACTGGCAGGCCGGACTTCTTGAAAAATTCAACTGCTGTGCGGCCTTCGACCTTATTGGAGCCTTCCGGGTCTGCACGAGAGAAAAGGTTGGAGTAAAGGCCTTTTTCCTTGTTGGAAAGCCGGACGCGGGGCAAAGGACGGGCAGCGGAGTACATTTTTATGAAGGATAGTCCTGTCTCTGTACGCAGCCAGGGAAATGGCGCTGGTGCGAGCAGTCCTGCGAGCCTTCGCCAGCGACTCCACCTCCCTGCAGAAGCGCCTGGTGCAGTGCTTCTCCCTAGGCCAGTTCAATGAAGCACTGAAGCTAGGGCAGGAACTGAAGGCAAATACCCTAAAGGAACACGGGGAAAACCACCCTGTGCACTTGCACGTGCTGGGCAGTCTCGGACAGATCCACCGCTCCTTGGGAGACTTCGAAGCCTCAATTGCGCTGACCACGGAAATGCATGATAAGTTCCTGAGACAGTTCGGGGAGCAGAACAAATCCACGATTCGTTCGAAGCACTTGCTGGGGTCCTGCTACGCTGCGAAGGGGGCTCCAGATGTGGCTTTGGGCCTGCTGCTAGAGGCTTTGAGTCTGAGGAGGAAGCACGCAGCCGATGAAACTCTGGACATTGTGGAGAATTTGGTGGAGCTTGGGAAGTGCTACGTGAAGTTGGGGGAAAGTGAGAAAGGGAAAGCTGCACTGGAGGAGGCGAAGCACTTGATAGGGCAGAAGTACGGCTGCGACAACATTCTCATGGGCAAAGTCCTTGAAGTCTCTGCGAGCGTTGTGCAAGCCAGCAACCCACAAGAGGCCCTCACAGCCCTGCGCACTGCCCTGCGGATGCATCAAGAGTGGTACGGGACGGAACACCGCACTACCCAAAACACCCAGACTCTACTGAACCAGCTGCTCCAGGCCAACCCCCAACTCTCATCTTAGTAGTAACTCTGGTCCTCAGTCTGTTTATACACTTAAGCTATCTCTACTTGGCATGTATGCCGGAAATAAAGCCTGAAGGTCGTTGGCTAGTCGAGTTGTGGAGCAGGCAATGCAGAGGAGGAGGCTCTACTATTTTCAGAGCAGTTGAGACTTTGAATATCCATGTAATAATGAACTCAGTGCAGCATTTTGAGCAGCTGGACAGCTTCTTCGCCTATTCAGACGAATACGACTGGTTCCTGTACAGTGAAGAAGCCAAGACCGCCGAACAGAGTGAACAGCTGGACGACTTGGAAACGGCAGATGCGCAGAGACAGAGGACAGCTGTGTGTCGCATTGTGACAGGACTGCTGAGGGAGGTGGCCACTCGGGAACAGACAGCAGAGCAACTGCTGGCTACAGGCACTCTGCCCCTGCTCCTCAACTACGCGAAGATGAAGGTGCTAAATGCTCGCACACAGACAGACCCAGACTTATCCCTGGAGTCTGACCTGCGTCTGATCTGCACAGCCCTGTTTCTGCTTCTTTCCCTCAGTCCCGCCGCTGAACTGCTCGCTGAAATGGACAGTCTGAATGCTGCTTTCGAAGAAGTGTTCCTCGCACTTATCAAGTTGTCGCTGGAAAAGTCCTTCATACCGATGAAGAAAGTGTGTGTGTTGCTGTATAAGTACCTGAGTCTCATTTTGCCTGCACACCCTCCCACCGAGGATAGCCACCTTGAACTGACTAAGCCACTGATACACCGAATCACAGAGTTGGAACCTCGCTACAAGACCGCCCCACAGACTCCCACTGAGGCCTTCTATGTAACCACTATACAGCGTCGTCTTATGACGAAGGAAAACCCACTGCCACAGGTGCTGGTTGTAGGTCTGCTGAGGGCCATGCTGGCTGCATGTCCCGGCGCTCCCTCGCAGCCCCAAGGCCTAAGTGTTAACCGAGAGTGGCAAGCCGCCCTGCTCCACTCCAAAGACCACAAGGACAAGTACGCAGGGATGCAGGTGCAGTGGCCCTGTGACTGTGAAGACTGCACCGAGGAGCGGCACAAGGTAGAAAGCACGCGACATAAGCTACTCCTCGTGCACTACGTGACCTTGCTGTTGGAACTGCTAGTGGACCGCTTCAAAGCGAACCACGCGCTGCAGCTGTCTACACTCACCCAGCAGATCTATGATGCGAATGGCGTTTTGGTGATGCTCAAGTTCATGAACCAGGACTTCGCCCAAATGCCGGACGTGCCTGCTCCTGCACTCCGTTCCCTCCCTGGAGGCTATATGAAGCGAGTGATTGAGCGGACTTTGCTCGGTATGATGCGGATCTGCTACTGCATCGTCAAGCCCTACCCCGAGCGCATCGAAAGCAACCTAATCCAATACAAAGCGCCCCTAATCATGAAGCGACTCTACTCGAAGATAGAAGCCGAAGCAGTGCAGCTGGCAGCACTGAAGCTGATAAAGCTGCAAGTGAAGTACCAGCCTAGGAAGTGGAAGACCTACCCCGCCAACCTCAAGTTCATCTCCGCCATTTACCAGCGGCTCCCGCCTGCCAAAACCGACTGGCTGAATGGGCCTGTGGACAAGTCTTCCGTTCTTTCCCAAGAAGAAGTCAGTCAACTCAATGTGGAGTTCAACTACCACAACTACTGGCAAATCTTCGACCGCAAGGAACCAGCGGAGGAAGACTTGAGCGAGGACTTCAAAAGTCACTATGAAGACTGGCTGCAAGAGCACGTGTGGGGGTATTATGAGTAACTGTATTAGGACAGCTGGGCCACGAGGCTGGTCAGGTCTGCGAGGGAGCTGGAGGAACTGTGGGAGATAGGGGAGACGCCGCTCACGTCTTGACTGTTTGCGTCATCAGGGAAGGCAGTTCCGTTGAATTCTGAGGTAGAGGGGAAAGGCTGCAGGTCTATTTTGACTTTCTGAGGCAGAGAACACTGCGATGGTCTCTTTCCCCTGATGACTGGGGGAGTTGGCTTGACCTGCGGCTTTCCTATGGAAGTCTGAGCCCTGGGAAATGGGTTCGCGGCTTGTCTGCCGGTCTTCTGGCCAGTGCTAGCCCGAGGAGATAGGAGAGCTTTGACTGCACTGGTCCTAGGAGTAGTCAAGGCAGTGGTACATCTTCGCTGTGTAAGTGTAGGTTTGGCGCTGGGCCGCAGGGCAGCAGAGCGCTGGGGCAGACTACTGGAGAGCAGACGCAGTTGAAGGGAGTTGGCTTGGAGCTGAGTAAGCAAAGGAGAGAGCCGCTGGTCTAGCGCTTGATCGACAGTCTGTAGTGCCATCTTCCAGTCTTCCATCGTCTTATTTCCTCCGCGGCATCTATATCTGATGGAAGCAGGGACCCCAGTCCTGCTTCCACAGTTCTACTAGTTCGGGGCAGTCTGGAAGTAGTAGGAAAACTACATAATAGCGAGAGCTCAGGTTTAGTCTTCCCCAAAATAGTGATCTAAACCAAGAAAACACAATCTTCGCTATACGTCTACTATGCATCTTTAAAACACAGACAATGGTTCGCCATTTCTATAATTTTTATGCCGAGGCAGTGCTCGAATTGCAACGCAGACGCGTTCGGCTTCTGTCTCTGCGACCTTTCCGCCGCTCCCCGGTGAAGCACCTGCTTCACTGACCACTCCCAGACCTCTGCCTCAGTCCACATTCTCCTGCCCTTGGACCTGGACCCTGCAGTGATGTCCTGTTCCAAAGTAGGAGAGTTTATCGAGAAGAACAGGAGAGCTGCGGTATTGGTGGGGAACATTGAAAACCACGCCAAGTTGTTAGCAACGCAGTTGGATAGACACCTTGAGGACTTGGAGAGAATTGAGGAGGAGTTGCACGCGGCACTGAAGGAGAAGTTCAAAGGACTACAGGATCAGGCGAGGGAAATCATCAGGGAGGAAACGGTTAAAATAAATCAGCTGGCCAAGGAAATCTCTGCCACTGCGAAACGTCCCACAGAGGCTTCAGTTTCCCTCCTTGGAGAAATGATCCTAAAGGGAGACAGTCTGGACCTGTTCCTAGGTGTTAAGTCCTCTGAACTGAGGACTATCACTAGTGAAGTGCTGAAGAGCTTTAACAACCTCCAAGGAGCGGCACTCTTCTCCCTCGAGGGACAGATAAAAGAGCGCTTGATGCTCAACTGTCTCTACTACTTTCAACCCAATACTAAGGTCCTGACGGCCTTCGATCCACTGAGAGATATTGCCTTGGCCAAGGATATCGTTTCCCCTATTAATTTTCCTGATGGTATGGCGCTCTGCCAATTCTCGGAAGACACTCTTATGGTTGCAGGCGGGACGTGGAGTAACAATTGCGGGACAATTAACATGAAGTCGAAGGTTTATACTGCTACCAAGCTTATGGTCAGCGTCAGAGCCTACCATGGAATGATCAAATTTGATGAGAAGATGTACTCATTTGGCGGCCAGCATCCGGGAGGAATTCACCAGACATTTGAGCAATATACGTCTGAGACCACAGGGTGGACACAGGGGAATATGGCGAGGCCTATGTACTATGTATGTGCAGTCCGTGGTAAAGACAAGATCTTTCTGGCTGATCATGTATCGACCCTCATAGAGTGCTTTACACCTGCAACAAATGCATTCAAAACGCTCTCTTTCGCCTTGCCTGCTGCCAACCAATTCTCAGTCTTGGTCTACGACTCGGGCCTACTGGTCATATTAAAAGGCCCAACTGTGATAACCTGCAAGGTGCAAGCTGATGAGAACCTGCAGGAAGTAAGCAGAACAACCAACGACGTAGGGACTTGGCACGTGTGGCTGAGTCCTGTGAAGCTCGGCAACATCCACTACTTCTTCAACTACAGCGGCAGGAGAGTGTACTCCGTAGAACTGAGAAATGAAGAAGCAGTCATCAATGCGAAGGTCAACTACAAGCTAGCTAAGGAGTAGCATAGGCTTTTGGAACTGTAGATTTATTGTCATGCGGGGACTCAAGCGGGACTCAGCAATCTATACGAACTCATCCTCAGACGTAACGGTGTACAGTGGCTCGATCAATAACGGCGACATTGCAGTGGCGATCAAGGAGCAGAGACACGACTCCATTGAGGCGGCCAATGCTGTATTGAAGGAAGCTCTGGTGATGACAGGTCTGGCTCACAACAATGTGGTGAGGCTGTATGACGCCCGGCTGGAGGAGAGGAAGCAGACGAAAGAACTTTGGTCGGTGCTTGTGTTGGAACTCATGGACAAGACATTGAGGAAGGAAGTGCAGGAACGAAGGGCGGCGCAGCGGCCCTACAGTGAGGAGGAACTACTGGGACACCTTGCAGCCCTAACAGATGCTCTCTGTCTTGCCAAAAAGGACCAAATCTCTCACCGCGCCCTGAGTCTCTCCACTGTCTTTGTAACGGAAAACACTCTCAAACTAGGCGGATTCGCTTCCAGTGCACAGCACTTTGATGGCCTGCTGAGCAGGTCCACTCTGCCCACACCCTCGGCCTATCTCAGTCCAGAACTCAAAAGCATGAGTGGGAGTCAGTATAACCCTTTCCAGGCGGATGTCTACTCTCTGGGAATGGTCGTGCTGACTATGGCCATGCTGGAAGAACTGCAAGGGCTGGAAGAGGGTCTAGACCAAGGTCAACTCACTCATATACTGCAGAGTCTCACTCAGTACCCTCAACTAACAAGGCACTTGGAAGGCATGCTGAGGACAGACCCACAGGAAAGAGTAGCCTTCGAGAATTTGCGGGAAAATCTGCAACAGACCTTGCCTCTGCCGGGAGAGTTCCTGGAAGTGCCAGCAGTCCGCTGCCAAACCTGTCACAAGCAGACAAGCCAGCAGTTGCAGCGACAGGTGTATCAGCCCAGCAATCTTGACTTCTGTTCACTCAGCTGTTACGCTCGTTCCCTGCACCCGCAGTTTCAGCAGTGCCAACGATGCAGTTCTTCGTTCTCTGATGATGCAGTGTTTTTGAGGTGTGAACACAGCTTTCACAGCAAAGAATGCTTCTTTACCTTTCTTTGCGAAGCAAGTAAGCAGTTCAGTCGAGTGGTGACTTACCAGTGTCCTGCTTGCTCAAGGGTGATTGAGCAGTCTTTGATCTATTTCATCTTCGGAGAAGCGGAGTATAATCGCAGAACGAAGGAAGTATATGAGCAACTGTGCTGTTTGTGCCACGAAGTAGAGGGAAACACAGTCTTTCGGAAGTGTGATCACCGTTCCTGCAGGAGATGCGTGAAGACGCTTTTCTTTTTGGACTTATGCCCGATCTGCCGCGGTAGTTAGTAAAATTGAAATGAGTGGGCTGTCCAATACGTCGAGAGTGCAGCGGCTGGACGCTTCCACTCGCGAGTGTCTGTGCTGCGCTGCCTTCACTGTGCTGGAACTGCACGCCTGCGTCTCCACTTGCCACGCTTCTTCCCAGCGGGAACAGCGCAAAATTGCTCTGGGCGCTCGGCGCTCCCTCAACCAGTCTCTGGACTCCGTCCTCCTGCCCCTCATGGAGTTCCATCACCCAGAGCTGCGACCTGCTGTGGCCGAGGCAGAACTGCGCGCAGCCAAGCTAGACGACCGGCTCCTTGCTTTGGACGCATTGCAGCAGGCTGCTTCAACCCATAGGTCCAAGGCAGTGAAGCAGAACAAGGACGTACAGCAGCTCAAAGAGAGGCTGCTGCGGCTGGGAGAGCGACTAGGAGAAGCAGACGTGGAGTTGGCGAGGGTGGCAGGGGAAGCGTTTGACCTGGAGGAGCAAGTTCGCGATGTGTGTGTGGGAGCAGAGGAGGAGAACAGGACTCTGCAGCGACTAACTACGGAAATTCGCCCTTTGCGCAGCGACTTGCACAAAATTAAAGCCGACATGATAAAGCAAGAGCTCGACCATGGGATGGTCAAAATGAATCTGGGAAAGCGAGCGCGAGACCAAGGCAGCAAGCGGGCCAATCGATCAGACCGCTGGACTAGAGAACTGGAAAGTCAGCGCAAGGACTTAACCCGCGACAATGACTCTCTGCGCTATCGGGTGCGCGAGAAAAACGACCAAGTGCTGGTGCTGGAAGGACAGTGGACTGTGCGAAGTCAAGAAGTGACAAGGCTGGACGCGGAAGTGGAGGACATGAAGTTGGAGCAGCACACCATGCAGGGCATCAAGCCTGCAATGCTGCTCTGCATCACTGCCCAAGTCTTCGGCCCCTACAAGCGCATTAACAAGTTCAGACGAGAAACCAAAGAGAAGATTGACACACTGAAGGTTCAGCTGGGCACACTGAAGCGCAGGTAGCCATCGCTTCATAATAATGGCAGAGACGGAACTGGCCCAACCCCTCATGCCGAAGGAGGAGGAGGCAGCGCCCCTGCTCCCTGCAGACTTGCCCCAGTTCGTCTTTATCACTCCCAACCCCAACGACCCTAGTAGAGTCTCAGATCTTGCTAAGGAAATTCCTGTCAGCGAAGCAATTGACCGGATTTACCGCATCCTCAAAACCACGCGAGAAGGACAGGAAACGACTTTCCGCGAGATCAAGTTGATTATTGAGGAGGCGAAACAGCACATGACAATCCTGCAGAGGAAAGAAGACGAGAGAATAACGGAAAAGGTGTTCCTGGAGGAAGCAGTGGCGCTGGTGGTGTGGGTGTGTCGGGACCTGTGTGGGTTCCACATTAGAAGCTTCCTATCGAGGGACCAGGACGAAGTTTTCTTCAAAATTCGCTGTGAAGATGACGTACTGTTGCAAGAGGCACTCAGAGTGCACTACCGACTGCAGATTCACCGCCAGTCGCAAGACGAGAGAAGCCACTTTGCCTTCATGAAGGTGGCTCCTTACGTGGCTTTGGATGCGGAACTGGACTTGACGAAGCTGCCCCGCTACGATGACGAAGGCAACGTGGCCTCTTCAGGGTCACTGTTTTCCGCACTGGACCGCAGTCGGCTGGTCAAAAGTCTGATAACCCGCTTTCTCAGCATTTCCGACCTAGAGGGCCAGGGAGTGTTCCTGCAGGACTACTGCGTGCACGACCCCAAGCCTTTGAACGTCCTCAATAACACGTGGAGTACCCTGTCTTGCCTCTTCCGTAGGCAGCCAATCTCTCGCATTCGTCGCTATTTCGGCGAGGAAATCACTATGTACTTCTGCTGGATCGGCTTCTACCTCACGTGCATGTTCTTCCCGGCTACCCTGGGACTGGGTCTGTTCGCGCTAGAGAAGGCGTCTGACGACCTGCGCAGTGTTGACGGCGAGCCATATACTTACTATGAAATTGGCCTGCTGATCTTCTGTCTGTTCCTCGCGCTGTGGGCGAGCTTTTTCGACCAGTTGTGGGCGCGACGGGAGAAGCGTATGGCGTGGAAGTGGGGCGTGACTAGCTTCGAGGAAGAAGAAGCGCAGCGCACTGCCTACAAAGCCCCAGTCGTGCTCGACCCAGTCACCAACTCCTACAAGAAGAAGAGTCCTGGCATGTGGATGAAGTTGAAGCAGACGGTCAGCTTCTACGTCATTTTCATGTGTGTGTCTTGCGTGCTTGTGGCAGTGACGGGCATCTTCATATACAGGGCGCTGCTGAAGAAGAGCGGGGAGCACTCTGCGGGGATGGTCTGCGGCTTGCTGAACGCGGTGCAAATCAAGATCATGAACATAGTGTATACCAAAGTCGCCGTGAAACTCAACGAGTGGGAAAACCACGAGACGGAAAGTCAAGCCAACGACTCCTACGCTGTCAAACTGTTCATGTTCCGCTTCATCAACTCCTACATTTCCCTCTTCTACGTGGGCTTCCTCAAGAGCACGGTGGAGGGCTGTGGAGAAAAAGGCTGCATGGGCGAGCTGCGGATGCAGTTGGGCACTATTTTCATCACTAACCTGTGCATGAACGTGGTGGAGCTGGGCATGCCGTAAGTCCTAGGCAGTTGGCTCAAGCACAAGCTACGTGTGTGGGCAGAACTGCGCAAGGTGAGGAACCTGAACACCCAAGGACAACACCTGAGAGAGGAAATGAGCTACGTGGAGGCTCAGTCCAAGATGGAGCCGTATGAGAACCCTCTCGAGGTACGCTGTAGGCAGGATTACATGGAGATGGTGGTGGAGTACGGCTACGTGGTGCTCTTTTCCGCAGCCTTCCCAATCGTGCCGTTGCTAGCTGTCTGCGAAATCCTGCTGGAAATCCGAGTGGACGCTTGGAAGCTGTGCAGACTCACCCGTCGTCCTTTCCCTGACCAGGCCGAGGACATTGGAGTGTGGTACTACATCATTCAATCAGTGTCCTACATTGGTGCTATCACCAACGCAGGACTGATTGTCTTCACTGGACAGCTCTTCCATGGACTGGACGGACAAGCGCAGTGGCTGGTATTTGTGGGGATCGAGCATATCCTCTTGGCTTCTAAGTTCCTCATTTCAGTCGCTATCCCCGACGAACCGTCAGTTGTGACGAAAGGACTGGCCTGGAGTGCTCGCGTGGCAGAGGAACTGAAAGACGAAGGCAAGCAGACGCAGCAGGAGTTCGTACTGCCGCCCATGTCTCAGCCCTTTTCTCTTCCTGCCAATATCGCCACTAAGGACGAGTAATCCGGTAGATAAGACATTTATGGGCTGCAGCGTAGGGAAGAGTCAGGCTGCCGGGATCCTCACGCCTCCGCTTCGAGATGAGAAGCAGCCATTGGAAGGACTCAAAATCACAGCGGGGCTTTTCGTTCAGGAAAATGAGCATGAGTTCTCCCAAGTGTACGAGATGGGGAACACACTAGGCACGGGCGGCTTTGGAGACGTGAAGAAGTGCATTCACAAGGAAAGCAGGGCAGAGCGGGCAGTGAAGATTTTCCGCAAGGACTTGATTCCCCAGGATCAACTGGAGTCGGGGTCCTTTTTCCAGGAAATCGAAATCCTCAGGTCTCTGGACCACCCTAACATCGTGCGAGTGTTTGAGTACTTCGAAGACTCGAAGCGGATTTTCATCGTGATGGAGTTGTGCAGGGGCGGAGAGCTATTTGCGCGGCTAGTCAAGCGAAGTCGTTTCGATGAAAGCCAAGCTGCCTATGTGATGAAACAAGTACTGTCAGCGGTCACCTACTTGCACAGTCGCGGTATCATCCACCGAGACCTGAAGCCTGAAAACATCCTGCTGGAAGAGGACGGAGACGACTTGAATGTCAAGTTGGTGGATTTCGGCACTGCGACTTTCTACAACCGCAAGAAGCGCCTCACAGGCAAGATGGGCACTGCCTACTATGTCGCTCCTGAGGTGCTGGTTGGCTCGTATGATGAGAAGTGTGATGTGTGGAGCAGTGGAGTGATCATATATATTATGCTTTGTGGCAGGCCGCCTTTCGAAGGAGCCAACACCAATGAGATTCTGGATAAAGTGGTGCAAAGGGCGTTTTCTACAGTCGGGCCTCCCTGGAACGTAATATCCAAGGAGGCAATCGACCTGATAAACAAGATGCTGGCCCCAGTGGACACCCGCATTACTGCCTCCGCCGCTCACTCACACGCATGGATCCGCAACTTCGCAGAGTCCCAAGCACCGCAGGCTGACTTGGTAGCAGCGGTCATGAGCAACATGCGCGCCTTCACATCTCGCAACAAACTAAAGGACGCCGTACTGACATTTCTAGCTTCGCAAAGCGTGACTCTGCAAGACACCAAGGAACTGCGAGAGGTCTTTCGGGCTATTGACAAAAATGGGGACGGAAAGCTGAGTCAGGAAGAACTGTTCAACAAGTACAAAGAAACCATGGGATCCGCTGAGGCCCGGGAGCAGGTGGACCGGATTATGAAGGAAGTAGACACTGACCGAAACGGCTTCATTGACTATACTGAGTTCCTGAAGGCCAGCTTAGACCAGCGTAGACTGCTTTCCAAGCACAACTTGAGTGAAGCTTTCGGGCTTTTCGACCAAGACGGCAGCGGCACGATTTCCGCCCTGGAAGTGCGCAAAGTACTAGAGCGCGGCAACATGATGCAGGAGGAAGTCTGGGCGCAAGTCATCAAGGAAGTTGACGTGAACGGAGACGGAGAAATTGACTTGAAGGAGTTCGAACTGTTGTTGATGAGTAAGATTTAGATTAACGCTCTTGCAGGCCGGAGTTGTCAGTACGTTGGTAGTCTGATTTCACCCGAGATACAAGTGAGATGAACAGATCTTTGTGAGTGGGAGACACTTCTATGTGTGAGTGGGAAACTAAGGGATTGGAGGGCAGAGGCACGAGTTCTTGCATGCGTGGTCTGAGCACTTGAGCGTTATCAGGCTCCAGCGCTTCTAAGAAGTCTTCTGACTCGATGGAAGAGTAGCAGTCTAGCGTCAACTCGGTAAGAAGGTGAGCAAACACTTCGCTGTAAGTGACTTCTTTGCTTTGCAAGCAGCTGTCGACATAGTCTCCAGATTGTGCTAGTCGGAGCTTGGCGAGAGCAAGGCACAGAGCAGCCTTATTGGCGTCCAGCGCGATAGCCCCGCAGAGCAACAGTGCCCACCACCCCATTTAGAACTTCCAGCTACTGCCGCAGTTGAGACACTTGACGAAGGTAGTCATGGGTTCATCCGCCCCCCTGGTCTGCTTCTGCTCTGTGATGGTGCGCTTGGACTGGCACTTGCCGCACTTGAACATGCCCTCAGTAGGCTCGTTGTTCACTACGAGCCAGTCCGACCTCCTTGCTTCGGTCTGCTCCTTTATCACCTGCTCGCGAAGTCGCTGGTGCTCCTCACTGGCCATGTCTTGGCTGGACATCTGAGAAAGGGCACTAGGGGAGATGTCGCCGGCTATAAGCCGGGCTTTTAGTGCGGGGTTTTTGCCCAGGTTGAAGCGGATAGAACGAGCTTTCACGAGGTAAGTTGCTTTGTCGAAGTGAGTGAACAACTCGCGTTCCAGCACTTCCCCCAGCTCGCCTACTTCGGTCACAAGCACCTTCCTTACTGCATCCCGCTCCGCTCCCAGCGAGGAAGCAGGCGCAGCAGTAGCTCGAGTACGTCCCTGCACCAGCTTGCGCCAGGTGGCGATGAGTTCCTTCGTGAGGGTTTTGAGTTCGGGAAAGCGCTTCTTTGCAGCTTTGACAGTCTTGGCCACCTTGGTAGTGGCTAGGGTTTCGAAGGTCATAGGGACGGATTTAAGGCTTTGGAGGATGTCGCGGGCGTGGCTTTCTTCAGTAGCCGCCGAGAGATCAGCCTGCAGCTGCCGCACATCTACCGCCATAATTACCTCCTATAGAAGTTCTGAATGAAGATCTGAACAGCGGGCAACACACCCAATGGCGTTTTTAGAAGAGCGGGAGGGATTGAGGTTTCGAGTGTAGCTGAAACTTCTACCTGCTAACTGCGGCCTTGCTTGCTTGGCTTCTCATCGACATTCTAAAACAACATTGACGAAAGTGGCTCTTGGGAAGAGAGTTGTTGGTGAATCTGTAAGAGGAGGAAGTGGAGAGCTGTTGCTATCTGACTTGCGTTTTGCGCTGAGGTTTCAATGAAGAAGAGGTTTTCTCGCTGTGCGAAGAAGGCGCCTTCTTCCCACTTGATAGCACGCAAGTGACTGAGATCCGTCTTGTTGCCTATCAGTATGGTCACTATATTTGGACTTGCAAGCATCCGCAGCTCCTTGAGCCAAAGGTTTACGCTTTCGAAACTAGTGGGTTCGCAAATGTCATACACCAATAATGCTCCTACTGCATGTCTGTAGTAAGCGGGAATGATAGCCCGGTAGCGCTCTTGTCCGGCTGTGTCCCAGAGCTGCACCGTCACTGTCTGGCCCCCTAACACCACACTTTTCGTGCTAAACTCAGCTCCAATGGTAGGCAGTGAGTCCGACTTGAACTCGTTCTTGACAAAGCGAGAAAGAAAGTTGGACTTTCCTACACCTGAGTGTCCGAGTAGCACAATTTTGTAGAGTGCACTCATATTCTTGTTATGAAGTCTAGCGCTAACTCTCGAAGGTCAACAGAGGCTTGTAAGCTAACAGATGAAAGGCTGGAATAATGAATCGCAGCTGCCGAGTCCTTTGGTTTCGCCGAAGGTTAAACTGGAATGGACTCGGCGAGAGCGAGCAGAGGAAGTGCGGGCTGAACACTTCACACTACACCGCAGTACCTGCAACTACGGTCTCCAGAGACGCTTGGAACGCCAATTAAACGAGCGGAAATTGCACGACTTGGAGGAGGAAATCAGGCTATTGGCTCAGCATAGACTGCCCAGGTACCGCAGACCTGCCCAGAAGCCAGGTCCTTTGCCTCCGCCAGTGGACCTGGAAAGCGACGCAATCCTGGAACTGAGACAAGGCGCTCAACAGCTCAAAGAGTGGGTAGCCAGAGGCTTTGATCGCACCCACACTGACACGACCACAGTGAGTCTGCAGTCCAAGCTAATGTCCCCCACAGACCGCAATTCCACTCAACGCCCGAGTGAGTTGTCCTTTAATTCACCTGGTCAATTCGGGCACACTCAGCAGTCCAAGACCCAGCGCTCTGGAGTCAGTTTGCCTCCGAAGGTGGCAGTTGACCTAGCGGATATCAAGCGCTTTCGACTGAACTCCACCCTTACACCTTCTCGCGCTTCAGTGGTAGCTGAAAGCCGTGCAGGCCCGGTTTTCAACGAGTGTGAGGAGGAAGTGCGAGTCCCTGTGCACCTCAGAGACCTGTCGCCTCTTACTCCCTGTCCTACGATAGACTTCCCGGTGCTAGGGGGCAGTCTATCGCCCTCCAGCCGCGCGGGGCGGAGACACACTTACTGGAAGCAAAGAGTACTGCGAGACTTTGCACCCAGGATTAACCAGAGGACGCAGGCGCTCAATGAAGTCAGAACGCAAAGCAAAGAGCCTAGAAGACTGATTCGCAGAGTGCGACTGGATGAGTTGTCTCGTTAAGTTAGCAGAATGGTAATGTTGAGGCGGGCGTTTAGTAACCTGGAGAAGTGTCTAGTGCTGCACCCAGTGTTCCGAAGGAAGTAAGAGTTAGGCAGTCGAGGAGCCAGGGGCGAGCGCTACATGGCCGAAGAGGCAGTAGGCCTGGCCAAGTCACTAAGTTGGACAGTGGAGTTCGGACCCAAGTCTCCACCCAGCTCCGAGACTACTGAGGAAATCTCTCGGTCTGGCAGACGCTTTCGTCGTTCCTCTGCCACTACCCGCACTATTGATGGCGAGGAGCTGCGCGTGGGAGATCGAGTGGAAGTGCCGGGCACAGGACTGAAAGGCTGGTACTACAAAGAAGGCTTGATGGTGGACATGAACTCCATCCTGACTAGTAGTGACGAGGAAGACGAGTGGACCAGTCAGACCCTTCGGGAGTCAATTGCAGTCACCTCTATCATCAGAGTCAGAGACGAACGCTGTCCCACTCTCTTTGGCTCCGGACAAGTCAAGGACTTGGGAGTGTACATCGCCAAAATACGCCCCTCGGTGGTGTTTGTCAACCACATTCTCACCACCTTGCAGCAGAAACGTCTAGAAAGGTGCTGTCTAATTAGGGTATGGAACCAACACATCGAGGCGGACAAGCGCAATGCCGTCTACCAACTCTCAGTCATAGACCGCTTTGGCATGATTTTGCGCATATTCGCAGAGAGAGCGAAAACCAAAGTGGCCAGACTGCAACTCGAGGTGGCCTGGGTGCGGTACATGCGAACTCGCTTAGTCCGCGGCCAGACCATTGGCACTGACCGTCTCTTCACTATGCTCGGCAAAGAGGGGAACGAGCCCAAGCCTTCAAGTGATGGGGGCAGGGAAAAGGGAGGAGTGGGGACGATGAGTGGACAGGGAGAAACTCAGTTGGAGTTACAGCGAAGGACCTTGAATGACCGGGAAGCAAAGATTCGCAGTGAACTCGACGCTGCCAAAGCTCTGTCTGGCAGACAAAACTCGGACTCCTCAATGAAGAACTACCCCACCATTGCAATCATCGGGTACACAAACGCAGGCAAAACTGCACTCATGAACTTCCTCACTGGCGCCAATCTGCTGAGCAAGAACCTGCTCTTCCAGACTCTCAACACCACGTCCAGACAACTCCTTCTGCCCAGTGGACAGTACGGCATGATGCTCGACACAGTGGGGTTCATCACGGACTTGCCTCACGACTTGGTAGAGGCTTTTAAAGCCACACTAGATGGCATTCAGCAGGCGGATATCTTGCTGCATATTAGGGACATCGCACACCCCATGACAGCGGTGCAAAGAAACACAGTGCTGGCAGTGCTCGAGGAAATGGGCATCCCAGAGGAGGTTTGGCTGCCCAAGTACGTGGAGGTTCTCAACAAAATAGACCTGCTGACAGAGCCCTTGGAAGCCAACGAAGCAACCTACCCTGTAGTGTCTATCAGCGCTACCGAGGGGACCAACTGCATGAAGCTACTAGAAGTGCTGGATGAACTTGCACTCAAGCTGCTCAAGAAGCGGCGCTTGACTGTGGTGTTTCCCCTGGAGGAGGCGCAGGTGCGTCTCCAGTGGCTGCGTCAAAACCTCAACATGGACGTGCGCGAGGTGCGTTCCTTCGCAGAAGGCCAGCTGTGCGCCACTGTGATAATGGACGAAGTCAGCACTAAGCGGTATCTTGCGCATTTCAAAGAAGAGCCCGCAGATTAACACATAGAAAGACTGCCGGTTGTTGTTAGGGCCTGGACTCGGTCTAGGCGGCTCCCGCTGTCTACCTAGCTAGCAAGGCTCCACGTCAATATGTCCTGGCTGCCCCTTCTACCTGCTCTCTTCGCGGCAGTGCTGGCACAGACCTGTCCTGATCTGCTCAGTGCGGCCTCCTCTGAGGCGGCAGCAGCATTGGTAGGTGATGTGCACCTCAAGGCAGCAGATGAGTAAAGCCCACCCAGATGTGTGCCAGCTCTGATGGCCCAAGGCTACTGGGAGGCCGCGGCCCTCCTAGTTACGAAGCTGGGAGAGCGCCCACTCGCCCAGAAGGATAGTCTGAGGCGTCAGACAGTGGAGACCAAGAAGCAAATTGAGAAGTTCCTGGCCTCGCTAGAGCCCAAGTCGCGGGCGCAAGTGTAAGCCCCACATAGCGTAAGTCCTGCTCTGCAGTGGGCACAATCCCCCAGCAAGATCTTCCTCGATGTGAAGTTCGCACACCGCTTTGACTCTCCAGGCTGTCTCGAAGTGCAAGACACCAAGGTCACCTTCGAGGAATACAGACTCATCTTTACAGGCCTCTGCATTCAATCAGGCCACAAGATCCAGTACCTCCTTGACTTCGAGACCTTCGACGCTATCAATTCTTCAGCTTCTTCCTACAGCCTGGCTTCAGTCGGGCGTCTTTCCATCAATCTGGAGAAGAAGCAGGAAGGGGTCTGGCCTTCTCCAATGAAGGGCAAGAAGCCCAACAACCTGCAAGTGTGGTGGGAAATGAAAGAACGTTACAGCAAAGAAATGCAGCGCCTACAACCCGACGAGGAGGAAGTGCGTGACCGCCGCAACGAGCTCTAGCAGGTACAAACAGCATCTCAGCAGTCAGTTAGCCTACTTCTGCAAAAGGGTCCTAGGGACTTGTTGTCCTGTGGCCAGGGCACCTGCATGTGCCAGTGCTGGGGAGAAAGTGCGGCGTGGACGCTGGATAGCTGGGGAAAGTGCACGCACTGGCCTCAAATGCGCTTCGTTTAGTCGGTTTTCCCTCTGCTGCAAGTCCGCCTCCCTCTTGGCCAAGTCCTCCTCTCTCTTGGCCAGGTCGTCCTGCAGCTGGTCTAGCCTTTCCTTCGTGCGAGTGAGTTCTTCTTCCTTGCACTTCTGCTGCTGCATCTGGTCTCTCAGCAGCTTTTCACTGCGTTTCTGCGCTAGAATGGGAGTATCGAGCAGTGCCTCCACAGAAGGTCGCTGTGTAAAGTCGAGGGTGAGCATGTCCCTGACAAGTCGCCAGAGGTCTTCAGAGTAGTGTTCAGAGAAGCGCTGAACTTGGCCTTCCTTGATCTTCACAGCCAGTGCCAACTGAGTGCGGGCCTCGAAGGGCGGATGCAAGGCCGCCATTTCATAAATTAAGCACCCCAAGCTCCAAATATCGCTCTGTTCGTTATAGCGCGCTTCCGTCACTTGTTCAGGGGACATGTAGTAAGGCGTGCCTACCCGGGTTTGAGCGTATTCGGAGTGCTCCCCCATGATGCGGGAGAGGCCGAAGTCGCCCAACTTGACATTGAACTGTTCGTCCAGGAAGATGTTGCCAGGCTTGATGTCCCGATGTATGATGCGGCCTGCTTCTCTGCGGTGACAGGCAAGTAGTGCGAGAGTGACCTGGAGCAGCACTTTCCAGATGAACTCTTCAGGCAAGGGCGCCTGCAAGCGATTCTGCTGCTTGAGCAGACGTGCTAGATCTCCGCCCGCACAGAACTCCATGACGATGTAGAGAGTGCGCTGGGCCTTGTCCAACACACGGTCGTAGTAGCGCACTATGTGGGGGTGTGCGAGAGAGCGGAGGATGTTTACCTCAGTCACCAACTGCTGCTTTTCCTTCTCGTTCATGTGAGTGTAGTTAATTTCCTTCCAAACCAACACTTTGTGGTCTGACTTGCGCAGCACTTTGGAGACTGTGCCGAATGAGCCTTTGCCCAGTGGTCCCAATACCTCGTAGCTGTCCATTTAGTAAGTACGCTGGGCCAGCTGGTCGTGAAATACGAGAGAGTCTTCTCGACTCAGGCGTATGTCCACCATTGCGTTGTGTTGGGTGTCAACACGCCCCTTGAGGTTGTACTCGTCTAGACGCCGCAAGTCGTCCCAATAGCTTCTGGGCGGCTCCCTCTCCAATCCGAAGTCGTTGCACACGAGTGCGATGGACCGAGCGATGCAGTAGAAGCAGTAGCAAGCTAGAACTGTGGTGTACTTCACCATGGGGTCCTTTCTACGACGGCTCTGGTACACAATCCACATCTGAAGTGCTTGATTCCCTCGAGTCATCACCTTGTGCGACACTCTTCTCACCTGTCTGCTTCCGGTGAGGACGCCTCGATCCACGATCGTGTCCAACCAACGCCACACCATAATAAATGGTAAGACCTGCCCGTACTTCAAGACGCTTCAACGCCACCACCCCTCGTGACGTGCGAGAGGTCAACTTGCACCGAGGCCGAGCCGAGGGCAATATGTTCGCGTCCAATGCCATCTCCACGGGCAAATACACGGCTCTCACGCTTCTCCCCAAGAACATCTTCGAGCAGTTTAAAAGAGTGGCAAACATCTGGTTCCTGATAGTGTCCATCCTACAGCTCCTCCCGTTGCAGCTCAGTCCCACGTCTAGTTGGGCCACCATCGCTCCTCTATCGCTTGTGTTGGCAGTAACACTTGCAAAAGATGCCTATTTGGACTACCGCAGGCACAAGAGTGACCGGGAAATAAATAACCGACTGTCTCGCCGATGGAATGACGAGTTGGGCGACTTCGAAGAGACTCCGTGGTGTGAGTTGGAAGTGGGCAACATCGTGTTGCTGTACCCCAATGACCAGGTGCCGGCAGACTTGGTCATTCTGGCCACGGGGGAAAACGACTACATCTGCTACATCGAGACTTCCAACTTGGACGGGGAAAGCAACTTGAAGATCCGCTGTGGCGTTCCTGACACTGCCAAGATCTTCACCAGTCCCAAGTCCGAAGAACTGAAAATCTCCATCCGCAAACTCGACTCCGGCTCTATTCAGAGTGAGAAGCCCAACAATCGCCTGTACCGCTTCGAAGGCAACATCCGTCTGCAAGACCACATCCGTCCTGTGCCTCTGGACAACAACAATGTTATCCTACGCGGCTGTGCAGTAAAGAACACTCCCTGGGTGCTGGCTGTGGTGATCTTCACTGGATCTGACAGCAAGTTGATGATGAACAGCAAGGCCCCGCCTCACAAGCGCAGCAACGTAGAGCGCAGAGTCAACAAGTACCTGGCCATTGTGTTCGGCCTGCTCTTCGCTATTGCAGGTCTGAGCACCATCATTTCCGTCATCCAGACCTACTCCACGCCTGGCATCCTCTCCTACTTCTCCGGCCAGGACAGCAAGAACTCCGGACTCAACTTCATTACCTTCATGATTCTGTACAACGGACTTGTACCGATTTCACTGTATGTGACTATGGATGTGGTGAGAGTAGTTCAAGCCAAGTTCATCCAGTGGGACTTGCGCATGTACCACCCCGAAACAGACCGATCTGCTGTGGCCAAGACTGCCGACCTCAACGAGGACTTGGGCCAAATCGAGTACATTTTCAGTGACAAGACAGGCACACTGACAGAGAACCAAATGATGTTCAAGAAGTGCAGCATCAGAGGCAAGGTCTACGGCAATGAAGAGGCAGGCGACAAAGTCTGCGTAGTGTCGCCCCACCCCAAGTTCCAGTTCACAGACCCTAGTCTGCTAGCAGACCTGCAGGAGCCGCAGGTGAGAGAGTTTTTGGAGTGCTTAGCTCTTTGTCACACTGTGGTGCCAGACCGCAAGGCAGATGGAGTGTTGGCGTACCAGGCAGCCTCACCTGACGAAGAGGCTCTAGTACTGGCAGCGCACAGCTTCGGCTTCACTTTCGCTGTGTCTCGCGGGGAGTTTTGTACCCTGGACATCGAAGGGAAACGCAAGGAGTACCGACTTTTGGGAGTGAACGAATTCAACTCCACCCGCAAGCGTATGTCTGTGGTAGTGCGAGCTGTGGGTGAGGATGAGCCGGCTATCTTGTTCTGCAAAGGGGCAGACAACGTCATGATGAACCTCTGTCAGTTGCAGGACTCGGAAGAGGTACGACTCATCAACCAGCAGCTCTTCGAGTTTTCAGTGCAAGGACTTCGCACTCTCGTCATTGCCAAGCGCATTTTGACCAAAGAACAGGCAGATGACTTCGAAACCAAATGGATCAATGGCAAAAAGGCCATTGCCGACAGAGAAAAGCGATTGGATGAAGTGGCGGAGGAGTTCGAGACAGACTTGGACTTGCTAGGCATTACAGCGATCGAGGATAAGATTCAGGAGAAAGTGCCTGAAACCATCACTGCCCTGCGAGCTGCCGGCATTAAGGTGTGGGTGCTCACAGGCGACAAGCAAGAAACAGCCATCAACATCGGCTACTCCTGCAAACTGCTCACGCAGGAAATGACCATCATTGTGCTCAACGGCGTGGACAAGGAGGAAGTCAAGTCCAAGCTGATGCACTTCGTTGGTAGATTTGTGTACACCGCGGATGGCACTGAGCCTGACTTGAGACGTGTACCTAGTCAAGCGATACCAGCAAATACACCCTCCAGTCCCTTTGTTTCTGACGGTGGTCGCTCGCCGTCACGTCCCTTCCGCATGGGCCGAGCACTAGCTACTGTGGATGAGCACGCACATGTGGACCTAGAGAGTATCAATATCGGACTAGTGGTAAACGGAGAGTCCCTGCAGCTGATTCTGTCAGATATCCAGTGCATCAAGTGGTTCACTATCCTCGCATGCATTTCGAAAAGTGTGATATGCTGTCGGGCCTCCCCACTGCAGAAAGCGGAGGTAGTGCGTCTGATCAAGTCCTATGTGTCGTTCCGCCCACTCACACTGGCTGTGGGTGACGGTGCCAACGACGTGTCGATGATTCAGGAGGCGCACGTAGGTGTGGGAATCATTGGCAACGAAGGCATGCAGGCAGTGAATTGCAGCGACTACTCCATCTCCCGCTTCCACTTCCTGCTGCCACTTCTCTTCCTCCACGGTCGCTGGAACTACCATCGCATCACCAAAGTGATTCTCTACAGCTTCTACAAGAACTTCCTGCTCATTCTCCCGATGTTTTACTTCAGCTTCCTCAACCTCTACAGTGGCACAGCGCTCTACGACTCTTGGCTCATCATGTCCTACAACGTCTTCTTCACTTCGTTGCCTATCATTGCACTAGGGGCCTCAGACACGGATTCTGATGCTACTAATCTGCTGCGTAGCCCCAGCAACTATACTAGCGGAATTCTGGGTCTTTACTTCAACGCCAAGGTCTTCCTTCGCTGGGTGATAATGGCCATTGTTCACAGTCTGCTTATATTCGCACTCATTTTACTACCCAGTCTACACTTTTCAGACCCCAACGGCAATCCGGAAGGTCTGACGAGCACGGGAACTGTGGCCTTCTACGCAATAGTGCAGTGCGTGACCTACGTTATCTTGCTGAATGCCAAGAGCTGGAACCGTAACTTCCTGATTGCGGCGGCTGCGTCTCTGCTCTTCTTCTACCCCTTCATCTTCTTCTACGACCTCACTATGTTCCCCGCAGCCAATATGATTGGCGTGTCCACGTTTCTCTTCACGTGTCCCAGCAACTTGCTGAGCATGTGGCTCACTCCACTGGTGATGATCTCATACAACTTCACTACTTGGTACATGCACACGTACCTCAAGCGGTCCGAAAAGATCGACCCCGCGCGTACCTACGTGCTGAACTCCCCGCGCTCAGTGATGCTGCGTGCAGGGAAGTTCATCCAACTCAACGAAATCGTCTCGTTCAAAGGACTGAGCAAGAAGCCGGAAAGTGAAACTCTGGACGACTTCAGCTACAGCAAGTGGACTCTTCGCTTTAGTGACGATCACTTCGAATACAGTTTCCGCCGCTTCCAGACCTCTAGACGCATGCGCTTCATGCGAGTGATGTTTTGGATCTTCTTTATCTTCCTGTTGGTTGCTGTGGTTACGGACATGCAGACTACTGACCGGAGCGCAGTCTACTCAGGGCTGCGAATCACTCTGCTCGTGATTATGTTCTGCATCTGTCTTTTCGCCCATACACGACTGTTTGCCAGGCACTACGAACTGGTCATTCTGGTGGTGGTCGTAGGAGGTATGGCCGCTAAGATCGCCAGTGACTTGATGCTGTCCAACGATGGGTCAATGAGCACAGCTATCGTACCGATTATAACTTTCGTGCTGTTCAATATCAGCACCTTCAAACTCATCTTGTTGAACGGTATATTTATGGTTGTGTACTTGATCAAACTTATAGTTGTGCTGAGCAGCTCCGAGAAGTCCATTCTAGACCTGATCATCATTGTTCTCAGTTACTTCGCTTTGCTATGGGGCATCACCGCTGTGAGTGCTTACGTGGGCTACACGTTGGAGCGGGAAAGCAGAGACGCTTTTGTCAAGAGAAGAGAGCTAGAAGGCGAGTATCGGCGTGGGCAGGAAATGTTGAGCAACCTGCTTCCGAAGTTCGTGAAGGACAGAGTGAAGAGCGGAGAACGAAACATCGCAGATGACCAGGGCGTGCTGACTGTACTCTTTTGCGACATCTATGAGTTCGAGGAACTGTGCGAGGACCCCAACCTCGACCTCTTCCAGTTCCTTAACAACTACTTCTTACTGCTGGACTCGCAGGTGGAGCGCTACGGCCTCACTAAGATTGAAACTGTCAACAAGACCTACATGGTGTGCGCAGGTCTCGCTGCAAACGAGCAGCATTTCGCTCCTTCTGTGTTGGAGAAGCACCACAGTGTGCGTGTGCTGGAATTCGCTTTCAAAGTGCTCCAGCGTCTAGAGCACGTCACCCAAAGTTCAGGGAAGAAATTCAGTGTCAAGATCGGAGTTCATGTGGGACAGGTGTTTTCTGGTGTGGTGGGATTGCACAAACCCCAGTTTTCGCTCATCGGTGATACTGTAAACTATGCCTCACGTATGTGTGCCTTTGGACAAAAAGATAAAATTCAGATCTCAACAGAGCTGTTTAACATGGTCCGAGACATGGAGTGGGAGTTTACTCCGAGTGTAGCGAAGATCAAGGAAGGTCTGGTGAACACCTATCTCGTAGCCCCAAAGCACCAGGCCAACATCGTCAAGAAGATCACTGGCCTGTACTCCATATCTGCTGCCTCGGACTATATTCAGCAGCAGCCTATTAAGGAGCCCAAGCGCAAGCGCTCCACCAGTGATTCCAAGGTGCTCGATACCTCGGTGATGCCTCTGATCAGCGGCACGGAGGGACTGGATGTTCAGCCCACCTTCACAGTGAGGGAAGACCTCAAGTCAATTGAGAGTGTGGAGGTGGTGCCCTGTCAGTTCAGCGAAAGTAAGGTGCAGCGTGACTATCGGATCTTCTACGTGGTTTCTCATCTACGTAGCATTGTGCGCGGACTTTGGATGACTATCTGCATCTACATACTTGACAACGCCATTTTCATCACAGCTTTCGTGGTGACTGAAGGGTCGCATGGGTCTACGCTGCAAGTGGCCCTGCGACTTCTGTGTATGTTGGGTATGGCCACGCTCATCTTTATCAGTCGCTGTTTCCACAAGTCCCGCCTGCTGCATTGGTGCACTATCACTCTGTACACTTGCTGCAGCCTTGTCAGTGTGCTCATGCTTTACACAATCCACACCAAGTTTGTTTACATCATTGTACTGGAGGTTATGTATACTAACGTCATCTACAACCATATCAGCGGCATTCCCTTCAAGTATATCGTAATTGGGTCTCTGTGCATTCTGACTCCATGGGTGTGCATTGCCTCCACCATCGGCCTAGAAAGTGGAGTGGCACTGGAAACTACGCTTTTCGTGGTGCTCTTCACAGTACTCAATGGAGCAGCCAGCTACGCACGGGAGTGGCAAAACCGTAAGACTTACATTCTCAACGAAATGCAGAGCGAGGAACAATCTCGAACGGAAAACTTACTCAAAAAGATGATGCCCAAACATGTGTACAACATGATGCAGACTCAGATGGATCCCGCACCCTATGACGTCTATGAAAGGACCACCATCTTATATGCAGACATCTGCGGCTTCACCATCTGGGGCAAGAACAAAAGTCCCGCAGAAGTGGTGGGCATGCTGAGTCGTCTGTACAGTAACTTCGACAACCTCACAGTGAAGCACCACGTCTACAAGGTGCACACTATTGGAGACTGCTATGTCGTGCTGGGCCTCAGTGACCAAGAAGAGCCCCGACGTGACTACGCCACTGAATGTGAGAACGTGGTGAACTTGTCTATGGACATGGTGCGCTCCATCAAGCAGCTCAATGTGGAGGTGGAGAACTTGAACATTGGCATGCGCATTGGCATCCACACTGGGAAAATCACTGGAGGATTCGCAGGGACTATCGTAGTGCGGTACGATATCTATGGAGCGGCCGTCACCAAGGCCAACAAGATGGAGTCTGGCGGGACAAAGAACCTCGTCAATGTCAGCTATAAAACCAAACAGCTGCTCCAGGAGAAGTGCCCTGATCGCTTCGACTACGTTCCCAACGAAAAGAACCTCATCTACGAGCCCAAGAACAAGCCCATTCCAGCCTTCTACTTACAACCCAAGGACCCTTCCGATGCTTACTAGTAGTAAAAACGTCGATCTCTCCTGAACTTCGTCCAGTCACTTCATTCACTCGCCTGCGCAGAGACCTTGTTCCCCCCATCCAAGCCATCACACAAGTCTACCGCTTGCACCCGCCAGTACTGCTGGAGACACAGACTCCTCCCCCTGTGTTGTCCTCTTGGCTGCCTACAAGGCATTCTCCCCGAAACACAGTCAAGCACGGAAGACCATCGCATCCACCACAGTCTTTGCGAAGCCTCAAAATAGACCCGCCGCCAGTACACAAACGAAACGGTGCATTGGCACACAACCGGGAAGTAATGTACAACGTTACTTCGCCTTGCAGTCCTCGCATCAAGGATGTGGAGTGGCAGCGACAACTACGGAAGTCCCCCTTCCTCTGGCCTGCCAACTGGAAACATCAGAATGAAAGTCTACGTGCACAGCAGGTGAGAGCTGGCACAGTGCGTGTCTTTCTCTATGAAGGTGCGCAAGTGCATGATGGCAAGGCACTCGTTTCAGTGGGCTATCAGTATTGTCAGTCTTGTCGTCGCCTTCCCATAGCCGTCAAACTTAGCTAAACAACCTTTCGGAGTTGATGCTTAGTAGTAACTGCTAATGATTTAACTTTGTTGGTGATATAATGCGGCTTCATAGAGAACATTGACGGGCTTAGAAATCTCCGCCTGAGAGCCGACCCTCCGCTCCCACTGCTGAAAAACCAGCAGCAAGAAGCAATCAGAGAGAAACAGGCTACACATCATCAACTTTCTTCCAATCGTTTCCGTACTTCTCAGCTGTGGGCATCAAAGCTCGGGCTTCCGCCGGTTTCGGGAACTGCTAAAGGATATTAAATATTAATTTTCGATAAAGTGACAATTTCACTATATATAAAATTTTCGGTTTTCCCTGTTGTAATGTTGGCTTTAGAACAGCTGGTCTTTATATGACAGGAATACATTAG
>Ga0247837_1000838_pt1 | contig 66508 bp, 56 predicted proteins | sample LaCtaG_2_FD_187115 | JGI IMG/M metagenome (GOLD analysis project Ga0247837, IMG submission 187115) | Freshwater microbial communities from meromictic Lake La Cruz, Castile-La Mancha, Spain - LaCruzMarch2015_14.5m | ecosystem: Environmental > Aquatic > Freshwater > Lake | place: Spain: Castile-La... | reverse complement strand
GGCCAGGTGATAGATGATCCGGAAGTCGGTCGTGGTGATGTCGATGTAGCCCGGAATCTGCCGCATCGCATCCAGGATGTCGGCGTCCGAGAGTTCGACCTCCGGGGTCACCGCCGCCCCGGGGGTGGCGTCTTCGCCACCGGCGACGGTGCCTGGTTCCTCGCTGGTGCTGAGTCGGTGGGTCATAGGCGCAATCCGGGTTCCGGGTGAAGGGTGGGTCGGGCGGGACCGCGGTTGAGTCCGCTCGCCTATTGAGTCCCGAAGACCCCGGGGCCGGCCTTGATCTTGGTCAAGGCCCCCGTCCGTCGGTCCTCGCCGCGGCGCCCGTGCGCACCCGCTCGCCGGCGGTTGCAGGCTGGGGCGGTGCCGCGCCGGCCGGCGATGCGATCCGGCTGTCGCTTCGACCATCCGATGACACCCGCTGGAGTGGCGATCAATGGTGGACAAGCGCTAGCGCAGTCCACCGAATCCCGCGCCGCCGCTGGTGGACTGCGCTGCGCTTGTCCACCCTACGAGGCCCGGTGGCCGGAACGATGATCACGGCCATCGCACCGGCCACGGACCGGTGGCGGCCGCCCCTCAGTGCGGCGTGCGCACCCGGCGCCACCGGGGTCGCCCCATCCATCGGTTCTGTTCGCACTCAGAGCCGTGGATGCCCGTCGGCTGATCCGCCGTTCCCCGCAACGCAGATGGCGGAACCGCTGCGCGTTCCGCCCTACGGGTCACACCGCCAACGCGGTGTCGTTCCCCCCGTGCCGCTGCTATTCTGAGCAGCGAGTCAGACCGACATACTCCGACCGACATAGGGCCCCCGGCCCGGAGCCAACACCATGAACCCAGTGCCCCGTTTCGACCCCGACGACCCCTATCCCGACAGCGACGGAGCCCCGCTGGCGGAGAATACGCTGCAATTCGACTGGATCGTCAAGAGCAAGGAGAACCTGGAGATCCTCTTCGCCGACCGCCCGGAGGTCTTCGTCGCCGGCGACCTCTTCTGGTATCCGGTTCAGGACCGGCGCCTCGCCGGCCCCATGGCCCCGGACGCCATGGTGGTCTTCGGCCGACCCAAGGGACCGCGCGGGTCCTACAAACAGTGGGAGGAGGACGGCATCGCCCCCCAGGTGGTCTTCGAGGTCCAGTCGCCCTCGAACGGGCCCAAGGAACTCAGGGACAAGCTGGAGTTTTACGATACCTACGGCGTCGCTGAGTATTACCTCTACGACCCCGAGCGCAACCGTCTGGAGGTCTGGTTGCGCCAGGACGGGCGGCTCGCCCCCGTGGCTTACGTCAACGGCTGGACCAGCCCCCGGCTCGGGATCCGCTTTGCCCTGCGCACCGAGACCCTGGAGATCTTCGACCCCGCTGGCCGGCCCTTCCTGAGCCCGGTCGAACTGGCCCGCCGCGCCCGGCTGGCCGAGGCGCAGGCGCGGGAGGCCGCTGCGCGCGCCGCGCAGGAACGCGCCCGTGCCGAGCAGGAACGCACCCGTGCCGAGCAGGCGGACGCTCGCGCAGAGCAGGAGCGCGCCCGCGCCGATCAGGTGGACGCTCGCGCAGAGCAGCTTGCCGAGCGCCTGCGCGCACTCGGCATCGACCCCGGCGCCGCAGGCTGACGGCTACCTTGTCGCCGGTATCACCGTCTCCGATCCTGGATGACGAAATCGGCATTCCGGTGAGTCCCGAATCTGCGGTCCCCGTGCGATTGTATGCGTTGCGTACGCAACAATAGCAATCGTTGGCTCAGGTCGCGAAGAGGTCCGTAGGGCGGACGCCCGCAGGGTGATCCGCCGCCGCGGCCACAGTGGCGATGGCGATGGCGGAACCGCTGCGCGTTCCGCCCTACCGGAGCGCACCGGCACGGCGGCGACGCGCCGCCAGGAGACCGGCCCCCAGGGCGAGCAGGGCGAGCGAGGCGGGCTCGGGGGCGTCGGCGGGGGCGAAGCTGAGGTAGAGGCCGCCGCTGCCCGCGCTCACACCCCAGGTGCCGCCGTCGGTGGTGTTCTGGAAGCCGCTGCCGTCGATGCGGAACATGGACGCGTTGAAGCCGTTGGCGGCGCTGAACGCCACTCGCTTCAGGCTCGCTGGGCTCGCCCGGCTGAAGTTGGCGGCGAGCGCCTCCAGGCGGTCCTGCACCTGGTCGCGCGCGGAGAGCATGATGACGGCGAGCCCCGGCAGGTCCCGGACATGGGCGGCGAGGGTCAGCCCGTCCTCCCCGGGGAGACCTAAGTCGAGGATCAGTGCATTCTCCAACAGGTTGATCGGCAGGACCTCGAGCAGGTCCGGGTCGGCGTCCAGGTTTGGCAGGACCGCCGGGGCCTCCAGGCGCAGCCGCCGCGGCCTGGCGGGCTCGGCGGCGCCCAGGACGGCGCGGACCAGGTGCGCCAGGTCCACCGGCCGGCGGTTGAGTGTCAGGCGGTCGGCGGCGATGCGCTCCCCGGTCAGGCAGTTCTGGAGAAAGTGTTGCGCCCGGGCGCCGCCGCGCCGGATGCGCCCGGCGAGCGCGCTGACCGAGGGGTCCGTGCCGTGCGCCAGCGCGAGCAATTGGGCGGCGGCGTCGATGGTCGTCAGCGGGTTGCGCAGCTCGTGGGAGAGCATCGCGGTCAATTGGCGCTGGTCGCTCAGGGCGCGTTCCGCGGTCTCCCGGGCGGCGGCGACCGCGGCTCCCCGCGCGGCAGCGGGCGGAAGGGGTCGACGGTGGTGCCGGCGGCGCCCGCCAGGGTCGCGACGGACGCCGTGTGGTCGGCGTCATAGAATGAGGTCGAGCCGCCCGTCCAGCGCCAGCATACGCTCTGCGGCGGACAGGAGCACCGGGTCGGTGGGTAGCGGCGAGGCCGCCGCGACCAGGTACGCGAGCAGGACCACGCGTTGCGGCCACCAGGCGCCGGGGCGCCGGCAGCGCGCACGCGGCGCCGCCCCTGGATCGTTCAACTGAAAGGGCGTGGCGCTAAGCCCCGAGTGCCATGGATGCCCGCTCCCACGCCCTTTCAGTCTCAGCCGAGTTCGTCCGCGCCGATGATCTGCATCAGGCCGAAGCTCTTGACGAAGGGGTTGGCCATGCGCGGGTCCTTGAGGATGGCCTTGTAGTCGCCGACCTTGAACTTGAGCTTGCCGGTGGCGAACGCGATGCCCATGCCGGCCATGCCGATGCCGTTCTCGACCCACTTGAGCCAATCCTTGAGGTCCGCGCGCATGTCCCAGTTGGCGGGCGGCTCGCTGGTGGACCAGGACCCGGCGCGGACGCAGATGCCGTTTTCGACGACGAACAGGCCGCGCGGGTCTTCCTCGTTCTTGAACCCGCAGTAGATCACCGAGTTGAAGCCGATCTCGGCGAGTTTGTCCCGGACCTCGGGCTCATCGTTCCAGGCGTCCTTGAGTTCGTTCATCCAGTCGGCGGAAAAGAGTTCGGCCATCTTTGGTGTGCTCCGGGTTAGTGTAGAGGTGTCCGGGACCCTGGTGGTCCCGGCCGCAGTGGACTGGCCGCGGCCACCGGGGGCAGGGCCGCGGTGGCGCCGATTCTAGCAGGAAGGGGCAGAAAGGGTACGAGCCTAAGGGTTGCCCCGGCGCCCGCGGGCGCCTGGCTGCGGTGCGATCCCGTAGGGTCCGCTGTACGGACCACAGTCGCCCGGTGCCCATCCGGGGCGGGGGATCCTGCCGGCGGCCCGTCCGTCATCAGCCGCTCACCCCGCCGCGCCGCCGGTCTTCTCGACCTTCGGGCTCGGGGGAGCGGTCTTGTCGACCTTGGGCGTCGGGGCTGTCTTCGGCGCCGGGGGCGTGGGCGGGTCGAGCACGGGGGTCGTGACGGTCTCCGCGGCCGGTGGGGCGGCGCCCCCCGGGTTGGCCTGGCGCTCGCTGCGCTCGGTGCAGGTGGTGAGGCAGGGCTGGTATTGGCGTTCGCAGATCTCCAGGTCGGCCCCCAGACAGGTATAGGGCGCCCGGCAGTTGCGCGCGCGGTCCTTGACGCACAGCGCATAATCGGCCAGTGCGCTGGTGTAATGCTGGTTGCAGCCCTGCTCGCGGACCTGCTGGCGCTGTTGGCACTGGGTCTTCAGGAGGTCGCAGCGCGCGACGCAGGTCTGACCTGCCTGGCCGGTGGGGTTGTGCGGCTGCGGCGAGTCGCGTCCGAGGCTGCAGCCCGCGAGGAGTGCGAGCAATGCGACCACGCCCAGGACCCCGCCGATCCCGGCGGATGATCGGACCCGTTGGTGGGGGGGTTGGGTGGTCTGCGGCAAGGGCATCGGGATTCTCCTTTGGTGTACAGTGGAGGGCGGCTGGGAACCCCTGCGGCGGGCGCGGCCCTGATCCGCCAGGGTGCAGCGCCGCGAGGCTGCCGGGGGCGTGTCAATCGGCGCGCGCGGACTTTACCATAGGCCGGGCCGCGTTCAGACTGTCGGCTTGCGCCCGGGGGCGGAGTCCTAAAATCCGCCGCCCCTGATCCCGATCCCGGTGGTTGCATTCAAGATGAAGCATTGGTGGCACGCACTGGTCGTTCTCTGGCCCTTGACCGTCGGCGGCGCTGACCCCAGTCCCGCGGGGGTGGTCAAGTTGCAGACCCAACTCCAGGCCGACGCGGTCTATGACCGGGTCTACAAGGCCCTTGAGTCGCAGCGCTTCTGGGTGGTGCATGAGGATAACCTGGGCGAGCGGATGGCCCGCAATGCCGAGCAGCGGGCGGTGGATTACAACCGCAACCGGCTGGGCACGGTGCGCTCGCTGGCGTTCGGCAATCTGGAGTGGACGAACGCGCTCGCCAACGCGGACCCGGACCTGCTTGCATTCTTCCCATTGCATCTTACTGTGTTTGAGCGCGGCGGGACCAGCTATCTGGTGCTGCCCCGCCTCGCGATCTTGGCGAAGGACAGCCCCGGCGAGAGCCGTGTCCGGGAACTGGAGGCGGAGGTCCGCCGCATCCTGGAGCAGGCACTTGAGGAGTAGGGGCCGATGCCTCGTCGCGCCGGGTGTTGAAACCTGGCGTGGCAGGCGTATATTGAAAACCTAGTGAAATGCTGCGAAATAGACGCACACGAGCGTTGAGGAGTCCAAGCGTGATAACCGCAAATCCAGAGGTCGAGGCGATCGTCGCGTCGGAGTACGAGCACGGGTTCGTCACCGAGATCGAGTCCGATACCCTGCCGCCCGGTCTGGACGAGGGCGTGGTGCGGGCCATCTCCGCGCGCAAGGGCGAGCCACAGTTCATGCTCGACTCCCGGCTGCGGGCCTTCCGGCACTGGCAGACCATGGCGACCCCGCAGTGGGCGCAGGTCCACTACCCGCCGATCGACTACCAGGCCATCTCCTACTTCTCGGCCCCTAAGTCCACGGAGGGTCCCAAGAGCCTGGACGAGATCGACCCCGCTTTGCTTGCAACCTATACCAAACTCGGCATCCCGATCGAGGAGCAGATGGCCCTGTCGGGCATCGCCGTGGACGCGGTCTTCGACAGCGTCTCGGTGGCCACCACCTTCCGGGTCAAGCTCGCGGAGGCGGGCGTGATCTTTTGTGCCATCTCCGAGGCGGTCCGCGACTACCCGGAACTGGTGCAGCAGTATCTGGGCACCGTCGTCCCCCACACGGACAACTTCTACGCCGCGCTCAATGCGGCCGTCTTCAGCGACGGGACCTTCGTGTTCGTGCCCAAGGGGGTGCGCTGCCCCATGGAGCTCAGCACCTACTTCCGCATCAATGCCCGCAACACCGGGCAGTTCGAGCGCACCCTGATTATCGCCGAGGCGGGCAGCTATGTGAGCTACCTGGAGGGCTGCACCGCCCCGATGCGCGACGAGAACCAACTGCACGCCGCGGTGGTGGAACTGATCGCCATGGACGACGCGGAGATCAAGTACTCCACCGTCCAGAACTGGTACCCGGGCGACGCCCAGGGCCGCGGCGGCATCTACAACTTCGTCACCAAACGCGGTGACTGTCGCGGTGCCCGCTCCAAGATCTCCTGGACCCAGGTGGAGACCGGCTCCGCCATCACCTGGAAATACCCCAGTTGCCTGCTGCGCGGAGACGACTCGGTGGGCGAGTTCTACTCGGTGGCCGTCACCAAGGGCCGCCAGCAGGCCGACACCGGCACCAAGATGATCCATCTCGGTCGTAACACCCGCTCCACCATTGTTTCCAAGGGGATCGCGGCGGGGGAGGGCGAACAGACCTATCGCGGCCTGGTGCGCATCGCCGCCCGGGCCGCCGGGGCGCGCAATCACACCCAGTGCGATTCGTTGCTGATCGGGGCGCGCTGTGCCGCCCACACGGTCCCCTATATCGAGGTCAAGAACCAGTCGGCGCAGACCGAGCATGAGGCGACGACCTCCAAGATCAGCGACGACCAGCTCTTCTACTGCCGCTCCCGGGGCCTGACCGCGGAGGATGCCGTATCCATGATCGTCAACGGGTTCTGCAAGGAGGTCTTCGGCCAGCTCCCGATGGAGTTCGCGATCGAGGCGCAGAAGCTTCTGTCCATCAGCCTCGAAGGTGCGGTCGGCTGATACGTCTACCGGCCGGCATCGCCCTGTCCGAGCGGTACCTTGCTGGCCGCTTGCAGCTTAGGAGATTAACGAATGTTGTCAGTCAAGGGCCTGAAGGCCAAGGTCGGCGAGAAAGAGATCCTGAAGGGCCTCGACCTGGAGATCGGGCGCGGTGAGGTGCACGCCATCATGGGCCCCAACGGCTCCGGCAAGAGCACGCTGGCCCACGTCCTGTCCGGGCGCGAGGGCTATACGGTCACGGCCGGCACCGTGACCTTCGAGGGTCACGACCTGCTGGAACTGGCGCCTGAGGAGCGCGCCCACCTGGGCCTCTTTCTCGCCTTCCAGTACCCGGTCGAACTGCCCGGCGTCAACAACACCTATTTCCTCAAGGCGGCGCTGAACGCCATTCGCAGTGCCCGCGGGGAGCCGGAGCTGGACGCGGTCGCCTTCATGCGCCTGATGAAGGAGCGGCTCAAGGTCCTGCACCTGGACGACTCATTGCTCAAGCGGCCGGTCAACTTCGGCTTCTCGGGCGGTGAGAAGAAGCGCAACGAGATCTTTCAGATGGCGCTCCTGGAACCCAAGCTCGCGATTCTCGATGAGACCGATTCGGGGCTCGACATCGATGCCCTGCGCATCGTCGCCGATGGCGTCAACGCACTGCGCAGCCCCGAGCGTTCGGTCATCCTGGTCACTCACTACCAACGGCTCTTGGACTATATCGAGCCGGACGTCGTTCATGTGCTCGCGCAGGGCCGCATCATCCGTTCCGGCGGCAAGGAACTGGCCCTGGAGTTGGAGGAAAAGGGGTACGGCTGGCTCGGGGCCGAGGAGGCGGCATGAGCGCGGTCCCCGACAGCGGTTTTGCCCCCTGGCTGGCGCCGCCGCCGGCCGCCGCCGCCCCGGATTGGCTGGAGGCCAGGCGCGCCCAGGCGCGTGCCCGGGTCCAAGACCTGGGCCTGCCCACCAGCAAGGAAGAGACCTGGCGCTATACCAGCCTGACTCGGCTCTTGGCGCAGGGCTTCGTCCCGGCCGCCGAGCCCGGCACGGCGGTGTCGCCGCGGGACCTGGAGTCCTTATTGATCCCGGGGCTCGAGTCGCACCGGGTGGTGCTGGTCAACGGCCGCTTCGTGCCGGGCCTCTCGCTCTTGCAAGACCTGCCCCCCGGGGTGCGGGTCGCGGGACTGGCTGCCGTGCTGAAGTCCGATCCGGACGCCCTGAAGGAGCGCCTGGATGCGCTAACCGGCGAGGCGCCGCCGTTCTTTACCGCGCTCAATACCGCCGGCTTGGACGATGGGTTGGTCGTCCTGCTGGAGCGCGGAGCCCGGTTGGACCGGCCGCTCGAATTGATCCACCTGTCAGTGGGTACGGATGAGCCCCGGGTCGCCCAGCCCCGCTTTGTCATTGCCCTGGCGGACGGCGCTCAGGCCAGTCTGATCGAGCGTTATCTGAGCCTGGGTGATGCGCTCCACTGCACCAACGCGGTGGCGGAGATCACGCTCGGCCGGGATGCGGTCCTCAATCACCAGCGCATCCAGACGGAGAGCGCCAACGCCTTCCATCTGAGCGGGCGCTATCTGGGCCTGGGCACCGCGAGCCGCTATCAGGGCATCGATGTGGGCCTGGGCGCCTCCTGGGCACGGTCCGACCTACGGGCGCGCTTTGCGGGGGAGCACGCCGAGTGCGACCTGCAGGGGCTCTATCTCGCCGGGGAGCGCCAATTGATGGACTTCCACCTGGATGTCGACCATCGGTTGCCCCACTGCACGAGTCGCGAGAACTACAAGGGCATCCTCTACGGCAAGGGCCGGGCGGTCTTCGACGGCCGGGTCCTGGTCGCCCGGGACGCCCAGAAGACCGATGCGGCCATGACCAATCGCAACCTGCTGCTGTGCGAAGGGGCAGAAGTCGATACCAAGCCCCAACTCGTGATCAATGCCGATGACGTCAAATGCAGCCACGGCACCACGGTTGGCCAGATCGACCCCGAGCAGTTGTTTTATCTGCGCTCGCGCGGGATCCATCCCGCGCTCGCCCGGCGCCTGCTGTGCCTGGGGTTCGCCGGTGAGATACTGGACGCGCTGAGCCCGTCGGCATTGCGCGAGCAGGTCGCGGAGGAGGTGGGCCGGCGGTTGGAGCAGGCACCGCTTGGGTGACGGGTAGGTGACGAGTCAGAAGTAACTTGTACAGCGAATACAATCGTTGTCGTTGTCGTAATCGAAATCGAAATCGGAGAAGCAAAGCAATCCGGCCTCGGACAACGAAACGACGAGGTGCGAGAGTCCTGGCCGGTATGATTAACTCGACTACGACTACGACTACGATGACGACAACGACAACGACAACGACGCCCAGGGCATCATCTGATTGACTGGTTTAGCTTAGTGAACCGTTCCTATGCACGCATCAGAGGCAGTAGAGAGGTCCCCTATGAACCGTTTGGCTCGCTTCGCGGGTTTCGGACGCCACGAGACGCCGCCGGAGGACGCCCGGCATCCGGTGGACGTGGCCGTTGAGCGGATGGACGCGCAGGAGCTTCGCGAACCCATCATCGCCGCCCTGCGCGGCGTCTATGACCCGGAGATCCCGATCAATATCTACGATCTGGGTCTGATCTACACGATCGCCATCGGCGACCGGGGTGAGGTCGCCATCGACATGACCCTCACTGCTCCGGCCTGCCCGGTGGCCGGCATGATGCCGCTGCTGGTCAAGGACGCGGTGGCGGCGGTCGAAGGCGTCGGCGAGGTCCAGGTGGAACTGGTCTGGGATCCGCCCTGGAGCCAGGCGCACATGAGCGACGAGGCCAAGCTCCAACTTGGAATGCTCTGAGCCTGGCGCCCCGGTCGCGCCGCGCACCAGTGCGGCGCCTGTGCAACCCCTCGGTATCCGCCGCACACCGCGCGTCTGACTGGCCTTGCACCGGTCCCGCACGCGTAGGCACTCTTCTCCCCTCCGCCCGGTGATCGGTAGGCTCCGCGTGCCCCTGCCGTGGTGGCGTCGGCAGCGCGCGCATCCGCCGGGTCATCGGTTCTCCGCCGGTGTCGGCGGCGGGACCCGTGGGGCGCATGTCCCGGACGCCGTGCAGAAACTCTGTCCCTTTTGTTTAGCAGGGGTACCGGGCAGGATACGTTGTAAACTTCGGCACCTTCCGTGCAACGATGAACACTGAGTTACGCCATGGCCGACCGCCGTATCTTTAGAGTGCCTTTCGCCGCTTCGAGCGCGAACCAGGCCCCTTTGCAGTTCTCGCCATCCCGACGTGCCCCGGCACGACGCAGCAGGAAATCATGGGCTTGACGTGTTCGCAGACGCTCGCAGGATTGCCGAACCGGCCCCAGATCATGGTGGTTCACGACCGGCCGGTGATCGTCGAGACCGTCCGTGAGGTCCTCGGTGCCGACTGTGAGATCATCACTGCGGCCGACGAGCCCGCCCTGTTGGCACTCTGTACGGCGACGCTCCCCGACCTGGTGTTGGTGGACGACGCGATGCCCGCAGCAGCAGCCATCCAGGTCCTGGAGCAGTTCAAGGCGACGCAATCCCTGGCGCATATCCCGGTGATCTTCATCGTCGCGCAGACCGACAGCGTCCGTGAGACGGTCTACCTGGACGCCGGGGCCGCCGATTTTGTCACGGAGCCGATCAATTCCAGCGTGCTGCGTGCGCGGGTCAAGACCCATCTGCTCTTGAAGGTCCAGTCCGACCAGTTACGTGCCATGGCCTTCCACGACGGACTCACCGGGGTCTACAGTCGGCACTACCTGGCAACGCAGATGGAAATCGAATCGGCGCGGGCCAAACGCAGCGGCAGCGTTCTGTCCCTGATGATGATCGATATCGATCATTTCCATGCCTACAACGAGTACTACGGCCACCAGGCGGGCGATGATGCGCTGCGTTTGGTCGCCCGGGTCTTGGAATCGAAGCTGCAGCGCCCGGGCGACCTCACTGCCCGCTTCGGTGACGATGCGTTTGCCTGCCTGCTCCCGGTGACCGATTTCGAGCCTGCAATGTACGTGGCCGACCAGATCGAGCAAGCGGTACGCGCGCGCGGGACCGGCCACGCATCGGCGGCGGACGCACCGGTGGTGACGATCAGCATCGGCGTGGTCACGCGTCGCCGCGCGCTCGACGGCGGCCCCGAGGCCATGCTGGGGTTGGCCGATGAGCAACTCCGGCACGCCATGGAACAGGGTGGGGCCCGGGTGTGCGGCAAGGTACTCTATCGCCCCTGAAGCTGATGCCTTAAGGCGCGCGCGACGCCCGCGGTGACCGAGTCCCGTGTCGTTACCGGACGATCTGCATGAAAACCCCAGTTGTACAGAGTCGCGGGCTGTTGTCCTTCGTCACGGAGGATTTCAGTTTTACACGCGGGCACCCTTTGCCGCTTGGCGCAACCGTGGCGCGAGGTGGCATCAATTTCGCAATCTTTTCGCGCCATGCCACCGCCGTCACGCTGGTGCTGTTCCAGCCGGGGCAGGCGGACGTCCTGGCGCGTTTCCCGTTCGACGCCCGGTGCAATCGTACCGGCGACGTCTGGCACGCCTTCATCACGGGACTGGATACCGGCATTGAATACGCCTACCACATGGATGGGCCGCGGTTCGCACCCCATCGCTTCGATCCCGACGTCCTGCTTGCCGACCCCTACGCCATTGCCTTGAATGGCTGTCGGGTGTGGGGAGAGAAAGGGGCGCAACACCACACGGTACGACGCGCGCTCCTGGTCAGCCAGGAGTACGACTGGGAACAGGACCAGCCGCTGAACCGCCCGCTGGCGGAATCGGTCATCTATGAGTTGCAGGTGCGCGGCTTCACCCGCGATGCGTCCTCGATGGTACGACATCCCGGTACCTTTCGCGGCCTCATCGGCAAGATCCCTTATCTGAAGGAATTGGGGATCACGGCGGTGGAGTTGCTGCCGGTGACGGCGTTTGACGAGTTGGACAGCGACCGGGTCGATCCGCACGACCACCGCCCACTGCACAATTTTTGGGGTTATAATCCGCTGTCGTTTTTCGCACTCCACGCCGGTTATGCTGCCGACCAGACGCCCGGCGGGGAGGTCCGCGAGTTCAAGGACATGGTCAAGGCGCTGCACGCCGCCGGCATCGAGGTCATCCTCGATGTCGTTTACAACCACAGCGGCGAGGGCGACCACCGTGGCCCAGTGTATTCGCTGAAAGGAATCGATAACAGCGTCTACTACATGTTGAATGCCGACGGCAGTTATATGAATTTCTCCGGCTGCGGTAACACCATCAACTGCAACCATCCGTTCGTACGCAATTTTATTCTGGACAGTCTGCGCTATTGGGTCATGGACATGCACGTGGATGGCTTCCGCTTCGACCTGGCCGCCATCCTGGGCCGCGACCAAAACGGCCAGGTCCTCGCCAGTCCACCCTTGCTGGAGCAGATCGCCGGTGATCCGATCCTCGCCAACACCAAGTTGATCGCTGAGGCCTGGGACGCGGCGGGCCTGTATCAAGTGGGGAGTTTCCCGAACTGGGGGCGCTGGGCGGAATGGAATGGGCGCTTCCGCGATGACATCCGCAGCTTCGTGCGCGGCGAACCGGGCAAGGTGGGGAGTCTGGCGACGCGGTTGGCGGGGAGTTCCGATCTTTACCAGCAGGGCCGCGCGCCCAGCCATAGCATCAACTTCATCACCAGCCACGACGGCTTCACCTTGCGTGACCTGGTGACCTACAACGACAAGCATAATCGCGCCAACGGCGAAGACAACCGGGATGGCGAAAATCATAATCGCAGTTGGAACTGTGGGGTCGAAGGGGCGACCGACAATCCCGCGATCAAGGCGCTACGCGAGCGGCAGGTGCGCAATTTCGCCTGCCTGCTGTTCTTATCGCGGGGCGTGCCGATGTTTGTTGCCGGCGATGAGTGCGGGCGCAGCCAGCGGGGCAACAATAATGCCTATTGCCAGGATAACCCGATCAGTTGGCTGGACTGGGACGGCCAGCGCGCCGACCAGAGCCTGCTGCGCTTTTTCAAATTGTTGATCAAATTCAGAAAAGGGCATGGACTGCTGCTCGATGACAGTTATGTGCTGCAAGACGGCTGCGGTCCGCGCCTGACATGGCACGGTTTCAGGCTGGGTCAGCCCGACTGGGGCGCGGACTCGCGGAGTTTGGCGATGCACCTGTCCGGAACGGTGCCGAGTGGCCGGGCTGAGGAGCTATTCCTGATCGCCAATGCCCATTGGGAACCCCATGACTTCGAGTTGCCGTCGCGACCAGGGCAGTGCTGGCACCGCTTCGTGGATACGGCGCTGCCTGGCGACGCTGCGATTGCGCAACCCGGAACGCTGCCCGGACTGACCGGCGCGACCTACCATGCCGACGCGCGCAGCGTGGTCGTGTTGGTGACCGGTGCTGCCGGGCGATCACGGGATTGAGTTCCGGATCCCGGGAGGCAGTGATCTGCGCCGGCATTCCCGGCTGGAAAGTTCCGCACCGGGCTTGAGCGTGCCTTGCCTCCTTGGCTGCACCGGCGGGCGGTGTCCTCTCCGGCCCTTGTGTGAGAATATGCCGGTAAGGCCGATGAGTAGCCCGGTGCGGGCCGCTGCCCGGCGTTGCGCCCGGCCTGGCGGGGCCGGCGTGCGGCCTTGCCCGAGCAGGTTTCCAAGCGTCACGCGGAGAATCACGGACATGCGTTGGTTGTTGATCGTACTCACGGTGTCTGCCGTGCTGGCAGGTTGCGACAAGCCCGCAGCGAAGCCTCAGGCGCGCCCGCCGGCGCAGGTGACGGTGCAGACCATCGTGCCGCGGGATACGCCCGTCAGCTTCGAGTTCGTGGGTCAGACACAGAGTGCCCACCAAGTGCAGATTCGGGCGCGGGTCGACGGCTTCCTGGAGGAACGGGTCTACACCGAGGGGAGCCTGGTCAAGGCCGGGGACGTGATGTTTCGGCAGGACCCCAAACCCTTTCAGGCCTCGCTGGACGCGGCCAAGGGGGCGCTCGGGGAGCAGCAGGCGCGGCTGCAGGTCGCCAACGACAACTTGGCGCGGGTCAAACCCCTGACCGCCATGAAGGCCCTGAGCCAGAAGGACTTGGACGATGCCACCGGGCAGCAGCAGTCGGCCATGGCGGCGGTCTACGCGGCCAAGGCCAACGTGCAGCAGGCCCAACTCAACCTGGGCTACACCACCATTACCACGCCGGTGACTGGGCTCTCCAGCTACGCCCAGGTCCAGGACGGCTCCTATGTCTCGGGGTCCAACAGCCTGCTGACCTATGTCGCCCAGATCGACAGCCTGTGGGTCAACTTCAGCGTGTCGGAGGACGACATGCTCAAGTTCAGCACCCAGCAGGCGCAGGGGGTCCTGCGTGCGCCCGACCAGCAGGGCTTCCTGGTGCAGTTGGTGCTCTCGGACGGGTCCACCTTTCCGCACCAGGGCCGCATCACCTTCAGCAATGCCGACTACAACGTCAAGACCGGGACCTTCCTGCTGCGCGCTACGGTGCCCAATCCCGATTTGACCCTGCGCCCGGGGCAGTTCGTCCGGGTGCTGATCTCCGGGGCGGTGCGACCCAACGCCGTCCTGGTGCCTCAGGAGGCGGTCCTGCAGGGTGCCAAGGGGCACTTCGTGATGCTGGTGGGCAAGGACAATACGGTCGCCCCGCGACCGGTGGAGGTCGGGACTTGGCATGGGAATGACTGGTTCATCACCAAGGGACTCGCCGCCGGGGATGTGGTGGTGACGGACGGGGTGGCGCGCCTGGCCCCGGGGGCCAAGGTCAAGATCACGGCGAGCGCCCCGGCCGCCCGCCCACCGGTGCCGCCCGCGGGCACGGCGGGCGCCGCCGCGGGCGGGCCCCCGCGCCAGCCGCCGGGGGTGCTGCATGAGCCCGCGCCGGCCGCCGCGGTCCCGGCGGCCGCCGGCACCACCAACGATACCAAGAAGTAGTATTCCAAGCAGTCGTCGCCCAGGACCGCTCCCATGTTCTCCCACTTCTTCATCGATCGCCCCATCTTCGCCGCCGTCATCGCGCTCATCATCTCCATCGGCGGTCTGGTGGCGATGGTGCAATTGCCCATCGCGCAATACCCGCAGGTGACGCCGATCCAGATCCAGGTGAGCGCGACCTATCCGGGGGCCAACGGTACCCTGGTCGCCCAGAACGTCGGTGCGCCCATCGAGCAGCAGGTGAACGGCGCCAATAACATGATCTATATGGCGTCGACCAGCTCCTCGACCGGCAACTACACGCTGACCGTCTATTTCACCATCGATACCGATCCGGAGCTCGCCCAGGTGGACGTGCAGAACCGGGTCAGCCAGGCGATGGCCCAGTTGCCGCAGTCGGTGCAGGCGCAGGGGGTGGATGTGCAGCAGAAGACCAGCACCTTCCTGATGGTACTGGCCTTCTTCTCGCCGGATGACCGGCTGGATGCGGATTATATATCAAACTTCACCAATACCCAGATTCTGAGCAACATCAACCGGATCAACGGTGCCAACCAGGCGGCGATCTTCGGCGTCCCCGAGTATGCGATGCGCATCTGGCTCAAGCCCGACCGCATGGCCCAGCTCGGGGTGACCACCGGCGAGCTGGCCGACGTCATCAAGCAGCAGAACCAGCAGTTTGCGGTCGGGCGCGTCGGCGATACGCCCACCCCCTGGCCGGTGCCCCAGACCTTTCCGGTCACCACCGGGACCATCACCGAGCCGGCCCAGTTCGACAACATGATCGTGCGCGCCGAGAACCAGGACGCGGCCCTGGTGCGGGTGAAGGATGTCGGCTATTCCGAACTGGGCGCCCAGAGCTATACCCTCAAGAGCGAATACCAGGGCCGGCCGGCGACCCTGATCGCCGTCTATCAGCAGCCCGGGGCCAACTCCATCCAGGTCTCCAAGGAGGTGCGTGCCACCCTGGCGGAGATGGCCAAGAGCTTCCCGCCGGGGCTCGACTATGCCGTGGCCCTGGATACCACCAAGTTCGTGCAGGCGTCCATCGACGAGGTGGTCAAGACCTTCTTCGAGGCGGTGGTGCTGGTGGTGCTGGTGGTCTTCATCTTCCTGCACAGCATGCGTCTGACCATCATTCCGACGCTCGCGGTACCGGTGTCGATCCTGGGCGCCCTGATCGGAATGCTGATCTTGGGCTTCTCCATCAACATGCTGACCCTGTTCGGCATGATCCTCGCCATCGGCCTGGTGGTGGATGACGCCATCGTTGTGGTGGAGAATACCGAGCGCAACATGGCGCAGTTCGGCCTGTCGCCCACGGCCGCCGCCAAGAAGGCCATGGACGAGGTCAGCGGGCCCGTCGTCGCGGTGGTGCTGGTGCTCAATGCGGTCTTCGTCCCGGTCGCATTCCTGGGCGGCATCACCGGCGCCCTGTACCAGCAGTTCGCGGTGACCATCGCCATCTCGGTGGTCTTCTCCGGATTCATTGCGCTCACCCTGTCCCCGGCCCTGGCGTCCATCCTCATCAAGGCCAAACAGGGTGAGAAGAAGGGCTTCTTCAAGTGGTTCGACACGGGCTTCGAGCGGATCACCGGCGGCTATGTCAGGGGGGTCAAGGGGGTCCTGCGGGGCTGGTTCCCGGGCCTCATCGCCTTTGGCCTGGTGGTGGCCGGCTGTATCTGGCTGTTCAAGGTGCTGCCCACCTCCTTCGTGCCCCAGGAGGACCAAGGCTATATCTTCGTGCCCTATTTCCTGCCGGACGCGGCCAGTCTCTCGCGCACCACCGCCGTCGGTAGTCAGGCGGCGGCGGTGATGCGGGCCAATCCGGCGGTGGCCAATGTCACCCAGGTGGACGGCTACAGCCTCATCGACTCACAGTTGAAGACCAACTTCGGCGTGCTCTTCGTCTCGCTGAAGGATTACTCAGAGCGCACCACGCCGGACCTGTCCGCCGGCGCGGTCATCGCCGACGGCGAGCGCCGCTTCGCGAGTATTCAGGGCGGCTTGGTGATCCCGATCAATCCGCCCGCCATCCCGGGTCTGGGGATCACCGCCGGTTTCCAGATGTGGATCGAACAGAAAGGCTCCGGGACCTTCGGTCTACTCTTCGATGTGGTCGAGCAGATCATCGAAAAGGCCAAGTCCAGGCCCGAACTCAGCGGCGTCAATACCACGGTGCGCGCCAACGGCCAGCAATTGCTGGCGGAGGTCGATCGGGAGAAGGCCGAGATCCTGGGGGTGCCGATCCAGGAAGTCTACAACACCCTGCAGACCATGTTCGGCTCACTCTATGTGAGTCAGTTTCCCAAGGACTCGCGGCTCTTTCAGGTCATCCTGCAGGCGGAGCCCAGCTATCGCATGACCCCGGAGGACATCGGCAAGTTCTATGTCAAGAATGCGGACCAGGAGATGATCCCGCTCTCGGCGCTCGTGACCACGCGCTATGTGGTGGGACCCGACATGGTGACCCGCTTCAACAACTACCCGGCCATCGCGATCAATGGCGCCCCGGCCCCCGGTGTGAGCTCGGGTACTGCCCTGGCCGCGATCCAGGAGGTGGCGGAAGCGGTGATGCCCCAGGGCTACGGCTTCGACTGGGCGGGGGAGGCGCGCGAAGAGGTCAGTTCCGGGTCGACGTCGACCATTGCCTTCATCTTCGGCCTGATCTTCGTGTTCCTGATCCTCTCCGCCCAATACGAGAGCTGGTCCCTGCCGCTGAGCGTCATGATGGCGATTCCCTTTGCGATCCTCGGCGCCCTGATCGCCATCGGGCTGCGCGGTATCGATAATGACATCTACTTCCAGATCGGCCTGTTGACGCTGGTCGGGCTGGCGGCCAAGAACGCCATCCTGATCGTCGAGTTTGCCGTGGACCTGCACCGTAAAGAAGGGCTGTCGCTGTTCGATGCCGCCGCGGAGGCGGCGCGGCTGCGGCTGCGGCCCATCATCATGACCTCCTTCGCCTTCGTGCTGGGCACCCTGCCGCTCGCCATCGCCACCGGGGCCTCTGCGAACAGCCGCCACTCCATCGGCACCGGTGTCATCGGGGGTACCCTGGTGGCCACCCTGGTCGCCATCTTCTTCATCCCGATGTTCTACTGGCTGGTGGGGACCCTGAGTACGCGCTGGTTCGGCAGCGCCAAGAGCGAGTTCCTGGAGTCCGTGGAGACCACGCTCGAAGGGGTGGCGGCCCCGACTACCGGCGGCGGGGCCGTCGCGTCCCAGGCGCCCCAGGCGGAGTTGAAGGATGCTTGATCTGAACCGACCAGTGATCGCTGCGGCCTTGGTCTGCGAGCCGGTTATTCCAGTCACCGCGAGGTCATCGGTCCGCACAGCGGACCCTACAGGAGCGCCGCGGGGCCTGGGACTAGTCCTGAGCCTGACCCTGGTCGCGCTGCTCGGCGGCTGCATGGTCGGCCCCGACTATGTGCGGCCCCGGGTCGACGCCCCGGCGCAGTACCGGTTCGAGTTCCGGGACGTGCGCGATACCGCCAACACCAGATGGTGGCGGCAGTTCAATGACCCGGTCCTCGACGACCTGATCAGCCAGGCCCTGGCCAACAATTGGAACGTCAAGATCGCTGCGGCCAATGTGGAGGCGGCCGCCGGGGTCCTGGGCCAGGCGCGCTCGCCGCTCTTCCCGCAGGTGAACTATAACGGTGAGGGGCTGCGCGAGCGCGTCTCCACGGACACCGCCACCCCGGTCCCTGGCAGCGTCGCGAACCCGGCGAACAACTACGTGCTCCTCGCCGGGGCCTCCTGGGAGATCGACCTGTGGGGCCGTATCCGCCGCCAGACCGAGGCGGCGCGGGCCAACCTGCTGGCGACGGAGGAGGCTAGGCGCGGGGTCATCCTGTCCCTGGTCGGGACGCTTGCGAGCGGCTATATCCAACTCTTGGGCCTGGATGCCCAGTTGGCACTGTCCAGGCAGACCCAGGCCGCCTATGGCGAATCGCTGCGCCTGTTCGACGCACAGTTCAAGTACGGGCAGGTCTCGGAGATGACGGTCGCCCAGGCCCGCTCGCAGTACGAGACCGCCAGCGCCCAGATCCCGCTCCTGGAGCGCAAGATCGCCCAGACCGAGAACGCCCTCTCGACGCTCTTGGGGCGCAACCCCGGGCCTATCCCCCGCGGCCTCACCCTGCAGGCGCTAGCTGCGCCCGCCGTCCCCGCCGGGGTCCCGTCGGACCTGCTGGCGCGCCGGCCGGACATCCTGCAGGCGGAGCAGCAGTTGATCGCCGCCAATGCCCAGATCGGTGCGGCGCGCGCCCTGTACTTCCCGACCATCTCCCTGACCGGCGCCCTGGGCACCAACAGCGCCCAGCTCTCGAACCTCTTCAGCGGACCGGCCAATACCTGGAGCTACGCCGGGACGCTCGCCGGGCCCATCTTCACCGCCGGGGCGGTCAGCGGTCAGGTCGCCCAGGCCGAGGCGCTGCAGGGGGCGGCCCTGAACAACTACCGGCAGGTCATCGTCGGCGCCTTCGCCGACGTCGCGAACGCACTGGTCGGCCGGGAAAAGTTCAGCGCCGAGGTCGTCACCCAGCAGAAGCTGGTACAGGCCTTGTCCGACTATTCGCGCCTGGCCAAGCTCCAGTTCAACGGCGGCTATGCCCCCTATTCGACGGTGCTCCAGGCCGACCAACAACTCTTCCCGGCCGAACTGAACCTGGCCGCCACACGTGCCGCCAGCCTGTCCGCCCTGGTGAGCATCTATCAGGCCATGGGCGGCGGCTGGGTCGACGAGGCCGCCCAAGTGGCACCGGCGCCGGTGCGCGGCAAGGGTCCCTTCGCCCCGGCTCTCCCCCGGGCGCCCGGGGTGTCGGCGCCGCCGGCCGGGCCTGGTGCTGCGGCCCACGGGGCGGCGCCCTGACCCTGCGGGGCGGCGATGACCGACTCGTTCCGCCTGATTCGGCGACCTGCCTAAAGCCCCGAAGGGGTACTAGTGCAGAACGTCGAAAGTTCCGCTACCGTTCCCGGTCGTGATCGTTGTCGTAATCGGAGTCGAAAACGATTACGACAACGACAACGACAACGACAATGAACAGATATGGTCGCGGGATTTTCGGCGTTATGCACTAAGCGCATCGCAGGATGACCCGCAAGACCCCGCTATTGCAAGGGCACGAAGGTGACGACTGGGTTGCCGGGGGTCAGGATCGCCGCGCCCCGGCCTTGGGCCGTGGTGTAGCGGACATGGACGCGTTGCAGGGCCGCAAAGCCGATGAAGACGCCCAGGGCGGCGGAGTTGAGCGACTTGGGAAAGACGCAGTTGAAGCGGTAACTGGCCCCCATTGCGGCCTCGCCGTGCCGCTCCCGCGGGTCCGCGTCCACCCGGGCGTCCTCCAGCCGGCAACTCGCCTGGGGATTGAAGCGCACCAGTGCCTCGCCTTGCTTCAGGTTTGCCTCTGCTGCCTTGAGGTCTTCGCGTTGCGTGGCGTCGCCCGGGGTCCCCCTAAAGCCGACCAGGGTCTGGGCGGCGGCCCTCAGTTCCACCTGTACGTTAGCGCCCTCGGCACGGATGGCGAGGTCCGCGGTCCCGACCGGCGGGACCGCGGCGCCGGCCAGCAGCGGTGCCCCCAGGCCCAGCACCCAGGCGAGGAGGTGGCGCCGGGCGGCGGGGTGCAGTGCTCGTGCGTGCATGTGAGGACCTCGTGTCTTGCGTGGATCAGGTCCGGTGCTGCGCCGGAGTCCAAGGCTTCAGCCTTGGCGCCCCCGTCCAAGGCTGAAGCCTTGGACTCCAGGGGTGACGCGGGGCTTTAGTTAATGTCAGTGACCCGCGGCCCACAGCCGGGCGCGCAGGCCGGTCTCGGTGCCGGCGCCCCGGCCGGCGTAGCGGATTTGCCCGGCGGCATCAATGACAAAGCTCGCCGGGACGCCGGTTACCCCCCAGCGGTGGGCGATGCGGCCGTCCTCGTCGGGCACCACCGGGAAGCTCAGCCCCTCGTTCACAATGAATCCGCGAATCTCCGCGGCGTCTCCGGACTGCAGGGCCACGGTCAGGACCCGATGGTCGTGGGCGATGGCGTCGATGCCCCCGTCGGTGAGCCGGCAGACCGGACACCAACGGGCCCAAAAATGTACCAGAACCGGCTGGCCGCGCAGGGCCGCGAGGTCGATGACCTGACCGTCCAGGTCGAGGCCCCGCAGGGGCGGGGCCGCGCCGCTGGCGAGCGGACGCGCCTGCCACCACTGGACCCCCCAGAAGACGATCAGGATCAGGGCCAGGTCGATCAGCCAGGCGCGCCAACGCTTGGGGCGGGGAGTGGGTGCGGTCACGGCGTCAGTCGGTGGATCAGGGTGCCGCGCCGAGGTGCGGCGCCGCCAGGACGCCGGCCACGCTCGCCGCCGGCAGCAGGTGCAGGTGGAGCCGGTCGTCGCCGGCCTGAAACTGCGCGAAGGCGGCGTGGATGGCGGCGGTCTCGGCGGGGCTCACCTGGGGCAGACCGAGTGCCAGCCGGACCCGGTTCATGCCGCGCCGCTCGCGCTCCGCCAGGGCCGCCGCCGCCCAGTCGCAGACCCGTTCCAGGGCCGGGGCTGGCCCGTTGAGCGGGATCAGATAGATCAGGAGCCGCCCGCCGATGGCGATGCGCGACACCGGCACGTCCAGGCCGGGGAGGGTGGCCAGGTCCGATTCGACCTGCCGGAAGACCTCCGGCGCGCAATTGCAGCCCAGGGTCTCCCGGGCGAAGCGCGCCAGTTCGGGGGTGGCGGGGTATCCGGCCGTCATGCTGAAGACCGGGAGATGATTCGTCCGCAAATGAACGCAAATGAACGCAAATCATCCCTCACCCTCGGTGATGCCGGAGCGCTGCCGGGAGACGCAGAACAGTGCAGCACTGCGCTCAAGATGTCGGGATGCAGATCAACCAAAAAGTCCGCCGGGAAATTCATTTGCGTTCATTTGCGTTCATTTGCGGACAATCCCTCCTATAGCTCCTCGGAGGCGAAATCCGCCAGCCGTGAGCGCTCGCCGCGCATCAGGGTGACGTGTCCGCCGTGCGGCCAGTGCTTGAAGCGGTCCACCACATAGGTGAGTCCGGAGGTCGTCTCGGTGAGATAGGGGGTGTCGATCTGGCCGATGTTGCCCAGGCAGATCACCTTGGTCCCGGGCCCGGCGCGCGTGACGAGGGTCTTCATCTGTTTGGCTGTGAGGTTCTGGGCCTCGTCCAGGATGATGTATTTATTAAGAAAGGTGCGCCCGCGCATGAAGTTGAGCGATTGGATGCGGATGCGGCTCTTGACCAGGTCGTGGGTGGCGGCGCGCCCCCAGTCGCCGCCCTCCGGGCGGGTCAGCACCTCCAGGTTGTCCATCAGGGCGCCCATCCAGGGGGTCATCTTCTCTTCCTCGGTGCCGGGCAGGAAACCGATGTCCTCGCCGACCGGCACCGTGACGCGGGTCATGATGATCTCCTTGTACAGACCGCGGTCCAACACCTGGGTAAGGCCAGCGGCCAGCGCCAGTAGGGTCTTGCCGGTGCCGGCACTGCCGAGCAGGGTGACGAAGTCGAGATCCGGGTCCATGAGCATGTTCAGCGCGAAGTTCTGCTCCCGGTTGCGCGCGTTGATCCCCCAGACGTTGCGGCGCGGCAGCCGGTAGTCCTCGACCAGTTCGATCACCGCCTCGGCGCCGGCTTTGTCGCGCACGATGGCCTCGAAGCCGCTGTCGTCGACGCTGTAGATGCAGGCGCCGGGGTACCAGTCGTCCAGGTCCGGCCCGCTGATGCGGTAATAGGTGCGGCCTTCCTCCTTCCAGGAGTCCATGGACTTGCTGTGCCGCTCCCAGAAGTCCTCCGGGAGCCGTTCCACCCCGGTGTAGAGGAGGGATGCGTCATCCAAGACCTGGTCGTTGGAGTAGTCCTCGGCCGGGATGCCGAGCACCGCGGCCTTGATCCGCAGGTTGATGTCCTTGGAGACGATGATGACCTGGCGGTCGGGCCGCAGGTCGTGCAGGGCGCGGGCGGTGCCCAGGATGTTGTGGTCCGCGCCGCTCCCCGGCAGGGACTCCGGTAGCCGCAGGTCCATGGGCCTGGTCTGGAAATAGAGCCGCCCGGCGGCCGGTACGACCAGGCCGCCGCCGGCCGTGGAGACGGGACCCAGCGGCAGGCCGGCGTCGATCTCGTCCTTGTCCGACTGGCACAGGAGTTGGTCCAGGAAGCGGGTCGCCTGGCGGACGTTGCGGGCTACCTCGGACATGCCCTTCTTGCCCTGATCCAATTCCTCCAGGACCACCATCGGCAGGAAGATGTCGTGTTCCTTGAACCGGAAGATGCAACTCGGGTCGTGCATCAGGACATTGGTGTCGAGGACGAAGAGGCAGGGCTTGTCGTGTTCGCGTTTGATCATGGGGGGGAGTATGTCAGGGACGGTTCAAAAATAGGCTTAACAAGTCGAGTAGGGAACTTGTCGCGTCGTTGTCGTTGTCGTAATCGTTGTCGTAATCGTAATCGAGTTTATCGTAGCGCCCCGGACTCTCGCACAGGGCAAGTTCCAGCGCTTCGCCGATTACGACAACGACAACGACAACGATTACGACAACGACAACGACAACGATCGTACCCGTTGTTTAACCTGTTTCTGACCCGTAACGTCGTACTTAAGTGCGGGGCTCTTGCGGCACGCCCGTACTAACGTACTCACGTACTCTCTTTAAGCGCGCGCGCCGCGGCGAGCACCTCCTCGACATGCCCCTTGACCTTGAGGCCGCGCCACTCACGGCGCAGTACCCCGCCGGCGTCGATCAGGAAGGTGCTGCGCGCAACACCCAGGCTTTCCTTGCCGTACATCTTTTTCAGCTTGATCACGTCGAAGGCCCGACACAGGGCCTCATCGGTGTCGGCGATCAGGTCGAAGGGGAAGCCTTGCTTGGCCTTGAAGTTCTCCTGCGCCTTGAGCCCGTCGCGCGAGGCGCCCAGGACCACAGTGTCGGCGGCGGCGAAGGCGGCGGCCGCGTCCCGGAAGTCCTGGCCCTCCTGGGTGCAGCCGGGGGTGCTGGCCTTGGGGTAGAAATAGAGGACGAGATTGCGGCCGCGATAGTCGGAGAGTTGGACGGTGCGATCACCGGTCGCCTTGAGTTCAAGGTCCGGGACTGTGTCGCCGAGTGTCAGGGCCATGGCGTTACCTCTGGCTGTTAAAGAAGTACGTTAGTACGTTAGTACGGAAGTACGCCAGGAGCGCTCGAGCCCACGTACTTCCGTACTCACGTACTCACGTACTCACGTACTTCGTCCTCTAGCCCTTGAGCGGCTCCAGCACCGCATCCAAATTGAGCCCGTCGCAATAGTCCATGAATTCCTCGCGCAGCCCGGCGATGTGCATATCGGAGGGGATGCCGACGGTCATGTGCACCGCGAACATGGGGGTGCCGGTGTGGGCGGCGGCGTAGGTGCTGGTCGCCATGTCTTCGATGTTGATGGCGCGGTCGGCGAAGAAGCCCGCCAAGGTGTTGACGATGCCCGGGTGGTCCATGGAGACCACGTCCACCGCGTAGGGCAGCAGGTTGCGGCCGGTGGCGCGCTCACCGGTGCGCTTGGTGATGATGGTCATGTTGAGCTGGCGCTGCAGCTCGGGGATCGCGTTCTCGATCTTGGCCAGCGTGTTCCACTTGCCTTCGACCAAGAGCATAGCGGCGAACTCGCCGCCGAGCACCGTCATGCGGCTGTCTTCGATGTTGCAGCCTTGCTCCAGGATGGCCTTGGAGAGCAGGTTGACGATGCCGGGGTGGTCCTCGCCCAGGGCAGAGATCACGAGGTAGGTCTTCTGGGTTGCCATGTCCTGTCGCGCCAACAGTCGGGGGTTGAGGGAAAGCCTGGGAGTGTAACATGGGGGTCCGGGCTTCCGTACAGGACGAACCCTGGGGCAGCCCTGAAGTATCACCTTGGGGGCTAAGGCGTGTTCAATGTAAGGTTTTGCAAGCGGTTGGCGATAATCGGCTTGTGTGCTCCTCGTGCGCCAAAGATACAACATACGGATTGCTCTTGTGCTGCCCCTTGTCCAATGGTCCACCTCGAGTCCGTCGCAGCGAGCCGATATCTTGATATTTTAGGCACTTGGACAGACCTGAGTCGTTTCACCCCCCGGCGGAAGAACCGGGCCGACCCACCGCTGAATCAATAATCAATAGTTACCATTTGCTTTACCTTGATGGAGGCACTAAACTGTTCCCCATCGCGACCCGCTTGGCCTACCGCTAAGGACGGAGTCGGAAAAAGCAGAGGGCGACACGGCACTGATCCCACGGGGTCAGTCCACAGGCCCCACATCCAAACCCGATAACAGGGCGAGGAGGACACGAAAAAAACCTGCCGACCCCCACCACACGGCAGGCCCGCAAACACTCGGTCGCCGGGGCCTTCAAGCCTCGGCGGCTGCTTCTCGGGGCGACCCAGCCCCCCGGTCCGGCGCCCGACGCCGCGCCGGCACCCCCGCACTCGAGTCGCCTCCTGCCATCCCGGCGGTCTCACCGCATCCCCAGCGCGCCCTGATCAATCCCAGCGAAGGCGGTAGTCATCCGCTTGTACCGGGTCTGCGGGCACCAGCCGCCTCGCCATCTGCTTTACTTGGATTAGCCGCGCGTCGTTCAGTGCCCCACGGGGGGCCGCGAGTGCCCCGGTCCGCGGCGGGCGCTGCCTTGCGTCCCCGTTACGGGGCCGCTCCCGACGCCACGGGGCCCTCCGCTGGCCCCGGCGGCGGAGCGCTGACCTCCCTGTCCCGGTTGGAGGACCTTGCCATGACCACCGACACTCCAGGCCTTGCGCCCGACACCATCGGCTGCGAGGCCGCCCGCACCCTCCCCGGGCTCTTTCGCGAACGGGTTGCGCGCTCGCCCGCGGCAGTCGCCTACCGCCAGTTCGAGAGTGCTGCCTGGTGCGACTACACCTGGTCGGCGTTGGCCGCGCTGGTCGGCCGCTGGCAACAGGGGTTGGCAGCGGAGGGTCTGCAGCCGGGCGACCGGGTGGCCCTGAGCCTGCCCAACGGGGTCGACTGGGTCTGTTGCGACTTGGCCGCCCTGGGGCTGGGGCTGGTGCCGGTGCCGCTGTACGCCACCGATAACCCGGCCAACCTGGCCCATATCCTCGCCGATTCCGGGGCGCGCCTGCTGTTGCTGGACTCCGATCGACGCTGGGCGCCCCTGGCCGCGGACCGCGCGGCCTTCCCGGCCCTGCGGCGTGTGCTGTGCGTGGCCCGTGACGCGACGGCGCAGGACGAGTCCCTGCGCTATCTCGCGGACTGGCTGCCGCGCACGGGCGCCCCGGTGCAGGATCGCGTCCGGGACCCGGACGCGCTCGCCACCGTCGTCTATACCTCCGGCACCACCGGGCAGTCCAAGGGGGTGATGCAGTCACATCGCGGCATCCTGTGGACGGCCGAGGCGGTGCTGCGGCGCATCCCGGCCTACCCGACCGACTGCTTTCTGTCCTTCCTCCCGTTGGCCCACAGCTTCGAGCGCACCGTCGGCTACTACCTGCCGATGATGGCGGGCGCCCAGGTCTGCTATGCCCGGTCGGTGGAGTTGCTCCGCCAGGACCTGCTGTCCGTGCGTCCGACCGTCCTGCTCGGGGTCCCGCGGGTCTACGATCGGGTCTATCTGGTCGTGCAGTCCCGGCTCGGCGGACCCGGCCTCAAGCGCTGGTTGTTCGACACTACGCTGGATCTCGGCTGGCGCCGTTTTCTGGCGGCCCAGGGGCGGGGCCCGGCCCTGGGTCCGTTCGGACGCCTGGCCGCCGCCCTGCTGCGGCGCTTGATTGCGCGCCAGGTTGTGGAGAAGTTCGGCGGGCGCTTGCGGGTGGCGGTGAGCGGCGGGGCGCCGCTGGCGCCGGCGGTGGCGCGCTTCTTCATCGGGCTCGGCCTGCCGCTCGCCGAGGGCTATGGACTGACCGAGGCGTCCCCCGTGCTGACCAATACCGAGCCGGCGCAGTGCCTGCCGGGCTCGGTCGGCCGGCCCTTGCCGGGGCTGGAACTGCGCCTCGGACCCGAGGGGGAACTCTACGCCCGCTCCCCGGGCCTGATGCTGGGCTATTGGGGCCAGCCCGCGGCGAGCGCGCGGGCGATCGACGCCGAGGGTTGGCTGCATACCGGCGACCTGGCCGAGATCCGCGATGGGTTCGTCCATCTGCGCGGGCGGCTCAAGGAGATCCTGGTCACCTCCACCGGCGAGAAGCTGCCGCCTACGGAACTGGAGATGGCGCTCACCATGGACCCGCTCTTCGAGCAGGCGCTGGTCCTGGGTGAGGGACGACCTTACCTCGCGGCCCTGCTGGTGCTGGAGCCCGGTGCCTGGGGGCGCCTGGCCAGGGGGCTCGGGCTCGACCCGGGCGACCCGGCGGCCCTGCGCCACCCGGCCGCCCGCGCCGCCGCCCTGACGCGTGTGCAGCAGTGCCTGCACGCCTTTCCGCGCTACGCACAGGTGCGCGCCCTGCACCTGAGCCTGGAGCCCTGGACCCTGGACAACGGTCTGGTCACCCCGACCATGAAGGTGAAGCGCGAGCGGCTGGAGGCCCGGTTCCGGGAGGAGATCCGCGGGCTTTACGGTGGGCGTGAGGTGCCGCGGGAACTCGCCTGAGCGCCGGGCGCGGATGCGACCCGGCGACACCGACCCCGCCGAATGCCAGCGGGTGCTCAAGGATGATGGCCTGCTTGCCTCCTACTACCACCATTGCCGAAAGAACGGCTGGTCCTCGGTGGCCGCGGTCGTGCTCGCGGCGGGCTTCAGGCTGGTCCCGGTCTCGGACCCCTCCGCCCCCGTCAGCCGGTTGACCAGGACCTCGGCCGGGCGCAGCAGGCGCTCGCCCTGGACGAAGCCGCGGCGGACCTCGGCGAGGACCTGGCCGGTGGCCTTCGTGGGGTCGCGGCCGACCTCGGCGGCGTGCATGGTCTGGGGGTCGAAGCGTTCCCCGAGTACCCGTAGCGGCAGGACGCCGCGGCGGGCGAGGGTGTCGTCCAGGCGCCGCAGGTTCATGCCGAGCCCGGCGGCCATGGCGTCGACGAAGGCCGCGGCACCGCCGCGCCGGGCGAGCCAGCCGGGGCGGTAGCGATGTGCCTGGTCGGCGGCGGCCTGGAGCCGGTCGCGCAGTTCCAGCAGTTCGAGTAGCAGGTCGCGTTGCTGGTCCGCGTGGGCGCGGCGCTCGGCCTCGGCGCGCTGGGCCTGGCCCTCCTCCAGCCGGGTCTGGGCCTGGTGGACGAGATCGAAGGCGTCGCGGAACTGGTCCAGGGCGCTCTTGACCTGGCGGGACTCGATCTTGACCTCGTTCTTGAGGGCGGCGAGCTGTGCCAGCAGGGTGAAGAGGTCCGGGGCCTGCGGGTCGGCGGGTGTAGGGTCGTCCAGTCCGTCCAGTCCGTCCAGGTAGTCGCTGAAGCGTCCGAGCAGTTGTTCGCGGGTGTCGGCGTCCATCAGTCGCCCCCGCGCAGCAGGGCGTCGAAGAGGGCGCGGGCCGGGCGGCGGGGGGCGCCCACCGGGTCGGCCCGGTCGAGGACCTCGGCCAGGGTCGGCGGCTCTTGGTCGAACAGGGCCTGGGCGAGGCGGGCGCGGTGGGTGCGCAGGGACTCATAGGCGGCGCGCAGGGTCTGGAAACGCTCGGGGTCACGCTCCGGCGGACAGGCCTTGACGGCCGCCAGATAGGCGGCCTGGACGGCGGCGTTATCGGCGTCCGGGGGCAGTCCCAGGGTGAGGTAGGGGTCGCTCATCGCTTACTCGCTCAGAAGAGTTCGAATTGCTCGGGGGGGTCGTCGTCCGGGGGCTCGGGGGCGGGCGCTGCGGGCTTGCCGCGTCTGCCGCCCTTGGAGCCCGCGGGTGCCGGCGCCGGCCCGGCTCCCGGGAGGGGTAGGCCGGGACTCTGACCAGGGGCGGGCAGCCTCCCGATATCGGACATCTCCTCGCGCATCAGTGCGAGCACTTCATCAATGATCCGCTCGTGGCCGATTTGGCGTTCCCGCTTCTTGAGCTCGGCGCGGGTCTTGGCGTCGATCCCGGCCAACTTGAGTAGTTGATCGATCCCCATGATCTCGATCAGGGCGCGAAACGCATCCTCCGGCGGCACAGCGAACTGCCCCGGGACCGGTCCTGCCTCATCATAGGCATCATCATCGTCGAAGGCGCCGCCGAAGAACCCGCCGGGCGAGCCGCTGAAGGACCCGGCCGATTCATACCGGTCGATGACCTCGCCGATGCGATGGGCGGTGCGTTCGTCCCCGGCCTCCCGCGCCCGGTTCCAGGCGTCTTCCAGCTGCTGCATGTCCCTGGGACGCGGGTAGTACCGGGCCCCCGTCCGGCAGGACTCGAACTGGTGCAGGACGAACACGGGTGTATCCGGCCAGCGCTTGAGGGCGGCCTCGGCGAAGGTGCGCCGCGCCAGGGTCAGGCCGGCGCGGCGCAGGGTGTCGCAGGCGGACTCCGACTCGGCGAGGGTGAGCGGCCACTTGGCGGCGCCGCTCAAGGGTTTGTCGAACAGGCGCTGCAGTTCGCCCGCGAGCGCCTCGCCGCCTTCCAGGTGGGTGCGCAGGCGCGCGAGGAAGGCGGCCAGGTCCGCCTGGTCGGGGACCTTGACCTTGCCAAGCCCGACCGCCTTGAGCGCCCAGGCCGCGGGGCGGCCGATCGCGACCGTCTCCAGGCCCAGGGCGAGGGTGGCGGACAGGCCGCTACCCAGGGCGGCGACCTGGTTACTCAGGGCGGTCCGCCCGAGCGCCTCGTCGATGCTCAGATCGAGCAGGCCGGCGAGCAGGTCGCGCTGGTCACGCCGCCGCCCGTCCTGGTCCCACTCGGCCGCCTGGTCCAGTTCCTTGCGGGCCAGGTCGGGCCGGGCGGCGCGGATCTGCTTGCGGGCGTGGGCCAGATGGGCCTGCACCAGGCGCTCGCGGGCGCCGGTGTTGATGGGGTCCAGGGCCAGGATCTCCCGGGCATAGCGCGCCGCCTTCTTGAAGGCATCCCCGGCGAGGGCCGCATCCAGCGCGGCGGTCAGCAGCCCCAGGTCCTTGGGGAACCGCTTGAGACCCTGGTCCAGCAGGACGCGGGCGGTCTTGATCTCCCCGCCGCGCAGGTGGTAGTGGACCAGGCGCTCATAGGTGTCGCGGTCGTCGGGGTCATACTCCAGGCTCAGGGCGAGGGACTCGGCCAGCGCCCGGTACGGGCTATCGGAGTCCCGGGACGGGGTCGCCTGGGCCAGCATCTCCCGGTGGCTCTCCACGCGGCGCAGGACCAGGGCGATGCGCAGGGCGTCGTCGCTGCCCTGCGGTCCCGGGCCGGCGGCGATCAGGTGCCGCGCATAGGCGTCCCAAGCCTCCATCTCCTCCCAGGGGTTGCGGCTGTCCTCGGTGCGCCAGGCGGCGACCAGCAGGCGCTCCGGCGCGGACAGGCGGCGCCCGCCCCCCTCGGTGATCAGGGCCGCGCTCTTGGGGAATCCGGGGACCAGCAGGCGCAGGGCCTGGCGGCGCGCCCAGTCCTCGCCCAGGAGGGCGCGGCGGCGCTGCAGCAGGCGCAGCAGGGCCGCCGGGCCTGGGCCCGTGACCCGGCGCATTTCCTCCCAGAGGGCCTGTCGCTCGTCGCCCCAGCCGACAAGCGTCAGGGCGAAGCGGCGGCTGTGATCCCCGGCCTCCGCGAGCCGCACTGTCAGCGTTGCCGACGGACCCAGGGCCAGGGCACAGGCGCGGCGCAGGGGGGCGAAGCCGGAGTCGTCGCCGACCCGCGCGAGCAGCGCGGCGGCGGCGCCCGGGTCCCCGGCCGGGTCCTGGTCGGCGGCCTCCCAGGCCCGTTGCAGGGCCTTGAGGATCAGGGCCAGGTCGCGATAGGGGGAGCGGAAGGGCAGGGTGGCCAGGGCCTCGCGCAGGGCTAAGTCATCGCCCCGGCAATAGGCAGCCAGGGCCGCGGCGGCGGCGGTTCCATGCTCCCGGATTTGGTCATCGGGCGGGAGGCCCGCGGCCAGGGTCGGGTCACCCGCGAGATACCAGGCGGCCAGGTGCGAGCGCAAGGCGGCCAGGGTCGCGGCGTCCAGGCGCCGTTCCGCCCGGGCGTGCAGGTCGAGCACCGCCTGGACCTGGCCCAGGCGCAGGAGCAGTGCGACATGGTCCAGTTCCAGGGGCAGGTCTGGGGCAACCAGGGCGCGGTTCTCCCACAGGGTCAGGGACTCCTTGGGCATCCCCTTGCCGGCCAGTTCACGGGCCCGCCCGGCGTAGGCCGCGGCCAGTTCGAGCCGCCACGCGGGGCGGTCCTCGAGCTTGAGCAGCTCCTTGTAGGCGGCCGTCGCCTCCCGCCAGCGGCCGGCCGCGGCGTGGCCTTGGCCCAGGGCCAGCAGCGCGTGCGTCGACTGCTCCGCGGACCGGGGTGCGGCGGCGGTGACCTTGCGTGACTTTTTCATGCGTTGCTCCCGACCCGAGGTTCCCGGATGGCCCGGGGTGCGTGAGTTATACCGTTAAGTTTTCAGTTTTCGGTTTTTCGTTCTTAGTTACGCGACATCGGCCAGCATCTTACGAAAAACCAAAAACCAAAAACCAAAAACCAAAAACTGAAAACTGAAAACGGTTGGGTATAACGCACAATGATACTTGATCCTGGAAAGAGCAGTCAGCCGTCAGCGATCAGCCGTCAGCCATAAGTGCATCAGCATCTTACGAGCCGTCTTGGAGCCGCAGGCGCCCACCCGACAGGTGATGCACCGGGTGGTCAGAAACTCTTGAAATGCAAAGCTAAATGCTGAAAGCTGATCGCTGACTGCTCTTTTTAGGTTGATTGATCGAGGTCCAAGCCGCGTGCATTGGTTGCGCAGCGCGGTACCGGCTTGCCGGTTGCGTTCGCTGGCCAAGATGGTCGCGGTGGCGGTGCCGACCGCTAGCGATTCCCCGCAACTTGCGGGATCAGTGCGGGGACGACGGCCTTGGTCACCGGGACGGCATGGGTCCGGGCGCCCGCGGAGGGGCCGCCAGCCTCCGGGTCGAGCGTGTACCACAGGATGGAAAGCAGTGATACCGCCAGCCAGAGTGCCAACTTAGGTGACATGGTGATGCTCCCATCGCCGAGCGAAGCGGCACCTGTCGGGTGGTGCCCTAGGCGTCTCAGTGCAGAGCATGGTGCAATGGTGGGATGCCTGTTTGTGACGGCTGTCTGGGATTAGTGAAAAAGTGTAAATGCCTGGTGTCGGACGGGAACGGCCGTTCGTCCGCTTATAGGCCGAACCAGACCTGGGGCGCCGGGGTGGAGTGGATTGGATCGGATCGACTCCAGCGTGCCGGGTCAGGCAATGGTCAGGGACGGGTTCGGCGTCGGTGTGTCCGCCCGCCGGTGGCTATGACGGTCTGAGACGCGTGACCCTGAGGACGATGCGAAGGGCCGGTGCCTGCAGCGCCGGGGGCCATGCCGGTCTGTGTGACATCCGCCGGGGGGTGTGACGCGCCGGGCCGACGCCCGGCGCGTGCCCCTACCCGGCCGCGGGTCGGCGCGGGATGGTCGCCGGGTCATCACTGGGGCTTGTTGTCTTGCTTGGTCTTTTTCACGGCACGCTTCTCCTTCAGGTTTAGGCCGGACTTCTTCTTGGTCTCCTTCTTGGGGCTGCGTTCTTTGCTCATGCTGTTCGCTCCTGGTGGGTGCCGGACGTGGTTGATTGGATAAGGCCTTGCGTCCGCCGCTGGACACTTCGGTTAGAGGCTGGGCCGCCGAGCGCCGGTCGCCGCCTCATGCGCCCAGCGGCCTCGGAGGTGTCCGTCTTCCCCGGGGCCCGCGTGGTGCGGCGCCGCACCCGAGCCCCCAAATGGGGGGCGAACCACCTGATTTCAACGCCCGTCAGTCATCGCTGCGCTGGTAGGCGTCGGCCAACTGTTTCTGGATGCTCGCGGGTACCGGCTCATAGCGGCTGAGCTCGATGCCGTAGGTGCCCTCGCCGCCGGTCAGTGCCTTCAGGCGGGCGTCATAGCCGGAAAGCTCCGCCAGCGGGACCTCGCCGTCGATGGCGATGCGCCCGCCGGTCTGGGACTCGCTGCCGCTGATGCGCCCGCGCCGTCCGGACAGGTCGCCTGCCAGGTCGCCCATGCAGGAATCCGGGGCCACCACGCGGATCTTGACGATGGGCTCCAGGATTACCGGCCGCGCCTTGTCGACGGCGTCGATGAAGGCCTTGCGACCGGCGGTGGAGAAGGCGATGTCCTTGGAGTCCACCGGATGGTATTTCCCATCATAGACGGTCACGCGCACGTCCTGCAGCGGATAACCCGCGATGGCACCGTCGGCGAGCACCTGGCGCACGCCCTTTTCGATCGAGGGGATGAAGTTGCCGGGGATGACGCCGCCCACGGTGCCGTCTTCGAACTCGAAGCCGGCCCCGCGCTCCAGGGGCTCGATGCGCAGGAAGACCTCGCCGAACTGGCCAGCGCCGCCGGTCTGCTTCTTGTGCCGATGGTGCCCTTCAGCCTTGGCGGTGATGGTCTCGCGGTAGGGGATGCTCGGCGGGCGGGTCTCCACATCGACATGGAACTGCTCGGCGAGCCGCCGCAGCAGGACCTTCAGGTGCAGTTCACCCAGGCCGCGCATGATGGTCTCGTTGGTGGCGGCGTGGTGCTCGACGTGGAAACAGGGGTCCTCGGCCTGTAGCTTATGCAGGGCGTCGTTGAGTTTCTGTTCGTCACCGCGCTTAGTCGTGGTGATGGCGAGCCCGAACAGGGGCACCGGACACTCCATGGTGGTCAGGTGGTGGTGGTCCTCGTCGTGGGAGTCGTGCAGCACCGCATCGAAGTGGATCTCATCCACCCGGGCGACCGCCAGGATGTCGCCGGGGACGCCGTCCGCCACCTCGATCTGTTCGTTGCCGTGCAGCCGGAACAGGTGGTTGACCTTGAAGGGCTTGCGGGCATCGCCGATGAAGAGTTGGCTGTTCTGGCTGATGCGCCCCTGGTGGATGCGGAAGATGCCGAGCTTGCCGCGGAAGGGGTCGTTGATGATCTTGAAGACGTGGGCGAGGGCGTGTTGCGTCGGGTCTGGGGCGACGCTGACCGGCTCCATTCCGGCCCCCTCACCTTTCATGTAGAGGGGTGGGTTGCCCTCGGATGGGTTGGGCATCAGGCGCACCAGGATCTCCAGCAGTTCCGGGATGCCGGCCCCGGTGGCGGCGGAGCAGTAACAGATCGGGATCAGGTGGGACTCGCGCAGTGCCGTCTCGAAGGGGTCATGCAACTGCTCGGGGGCCAGGTCCTGCCCCTGTTCCAGATAGACCTCCATCAGGGCCTCGTCGACCTCCACCACCTGATCAATGATGTGTCCGTGCGCCTCGGCGACAGAGGAGAAGTCCGCGCCCTCGCCTTGGGGCTGGAAGAAGCAGTCGATGACCCGGGTGCCGCTGTCCGCCGGCAGGTTGATGGGCAGGCACTCGGCGCCGAAGGTCTCGCGGATCTGGGTGGTGAGCGTGCCCAGGTCCACGCCGGGGGCATCGATCTGGTTGACGATGATGAGCCGGCACAGGTGCCGGTTGTCCAGCCCCTTCATGACCCGCTGGGTCACGGACTCGATCCCGGCCTGGGCATTGATGACCACGGCGGCGGTCTCCACCGCCGGGAGCACCGAGATGCTGCGCCCCAGGAAGTCCGGGTAGCCGGGGGTGTCGATGATGTTGATGTGCTTGCCGCCGGTGTCGAGGCTGGTGATGGCGGAGTCGAGCGAGTGCTGTAGCTCCTTCTCCAGCGGGTCGAAGTCGCACACTGTCGTCCCCTTGGCGACGCTGCCCGGTGCCGGGATGGCGCCGGCGGCGGCGAGCAGGGCCTCGACCAGGGTGGTCTTGCCGCTCCCGGCGTGCCCGAGCAGGGCGATGTTGCGGACGTCCTCGGCGTTGTAATCAGACATCGGAGATCCTGTATGCGTGGTGGCTGGCGTGGCGAGGCGGTGCAGGTCGAGGGGTCGGCGCACCGCCTACCGATCGGTCTCGTCATGAACGCGAAATTATACCGTAACTCCCCGGTCGGACCGGTGGGGCCGTGCAGATTACGCGGGGCCCGAGCGCCCGGCGTCAAATTTCCCACGGATGCTCACCCCTGTGGAGTTCCTGTCTGGCAGACAACTCATTGTTTCTAAGCGCGTTTCTCGCGGACTAATTGCTCTCGCAGGATCGGGTGGAACGAGGTACTAGGCGGCCCGCCGCCGCTGCCACAGGCTGTAGCCGCCCAGGATGAGGACGACGAAGAGCAGGACCGCGCCTGTCACCAGGGGCAGGTTTTCCTGCAACAGGTTCTCATTGCCACCAATGAAATAGCCCATGGCGATCAGGACGATACTCCACAGGCCGGCCCCCAGGCTGGTATAGAGGCTGAACTTGATCAGGTTCATCCGGGCCAGTCCCGCGGGCAATGAGATCAGGTGACGAATACCCGGGACGAGCCGCCCAGTGAAGGTGGAGATGGCCCCGTGGCGGGCGAAGAAGGCATCGGTCTTGTGCAGCAGTTCCGGCCGCACGAAGAAATAGCGCCCGTAGCGCTCCAGAAAGGGCCGCCCGACCAGGAGTGCGAAGGTGTAGTTGACGCTGGCCCCGGCGAGGCTCCCCAGGGTTGAGGCGAGGAAGATCAGGGAGACGCTCATCTTTCCCTGATAGGCGAGATAGCCCGCCGGGATCACCACCAGTTCGCTTGGAACCGGCAGCACGGTGGACTCCAGGGCCATCAGGATGAAGATGCCCGCGTAGCCCCAGTCATGGACGGTGAGGAGGAGCCAATTGATCAGGTCGTGCAGCATGGTCGTGGGCCCCCAAGCCCGAGGGTGGATTGCTAGCCCGCGGCAAGCGCACTGTGGCGCCGCGAATAGGTGAAATAGATGACCAACCCCAGCAGCAGCCAGAGACCGAAGCGCAGCCAGGTGACCAGCGGCAGGCTCGCCATCAGGTAGAGGCAGGAGGCGGCCCCCAGCAGCGGGATCAGGGGCGAGAAGGGGGTGCGGAAGGGCCGCGGTAGGTCCGGGTGCGTATAGCGCAGGACGAGCACACCGACCGACACCAGGAAGAAGGCAGCCAGGGTCCCGATATTCACCAGTTCCGCGACCTCCCCGATCGGCGTGAACCCCGCCACCGCGGCCATCAGCAGCCCACTCACCGCGATGACCCGGATCGGGGTTCCGGTACGCGGGTTGACCCGGGCGAACACCGGCGGCAGCAGCCCGTCGCGGGCGATGGCGAGGAATACCCGGGTGAGCCCGTAATACAGGACCAGCATTACCGTCGTCAGGCCGGCGATGGCGCCGGCCGCCACCAACCCGGCACCCCAGGGGTAACCCAGGCGCAGCACCACATCCGCCACCGGGGAGCCCACGTTGAGCGTGGCATAGGGCACCACCCCGGTCAGGAGTCCGGCCACCAGGATATAGATCAGGGTGCAGACCGCCAGCGACACGAGGATCCCGATGGGCAGATCGCGCTGCGGGTGGCGCGCCTCCTCGGCCGCGGTGGAGACGGCATCGAAGCCGACATAGGCGAAGAAGATCAAGGCCGCCCCACCCATGACCCCGCTCCAGCCGAAGGGCATGAAGGGGCTCCAGTTGGCCGGGTTGACGTGGGAGACGGCGATGGCGATGAAGACCCCGATCGCCAGCAGCTTGATCAGGACCATGGTGGCGTTGAAGCGTGCGCTCTGGCGTACCCCGAACGTCAGCAACAGCCCCAGGATCAGGACGATGGCAGCAGCGGGCAGGTTGATCAGGCCGCCCTCCAGCGGGCCCTTAAGCAATGACGGGGGGAGCGCCAGACCGGCTGCCTGGAGGGCGTTGTTGGCATAGGCCGACCAGCCGATGGCCACCGCCGAGACGGCGACCGAGTATTCCAGGATCAGGTCCCAGCCGATGATCCAGGCGACCAGTTCCCCCAGCCCCGCGTAGCTATAGCCATAGGCGCTGCCGCAGCCGCCGATGGCCGCGGCCAGTTCCGCATAGGCCAGGGCGGCGAAGGCGCAGGCAAACCCGGCCACCACATAGGACAGGACGATGGCGGGCCCGGCGTAGGTCGCCGCCGCCACCCCCGTGAGGACGAAGATACCGGCACCGATGATGGCGCCCACACCCAGCAGCGTCAGGTCCAGGGGCCCCAGGACACGCCGCAGGCCGGTGTCGATCAGGTGGTGGTCGGCGTTGATCGCCTTGGTACGCAGCAGTCCGGTCATGTGACGCCCCGCCAAACGCTAGAAGAAGAGAGTACGTTAGTACGTTAGTACGTTAGTACGTTAGTACGTTAGTACGGGAAGAGGCGCTTCCCGCGCGTCGCCGCGGCCTCGGCCACGTTTTGGCCGCGCAGCCAACTCGGGCTGCGGACCGGTCGCCGCGCCCAACGTACTCCCGTACTAACGTACTTCCGTACTTACTTTGCATCAATCCGCGCGAAGGCACTGGTGGTCATCTCGCGAAAATCCATATCCTCGCGCAGGATGAAGTAAGCCGCAAGCCCCTGGGCCTCGGCCAGGGCCGGTCCGCGCTCCGCCCCCATGACCATCAGGGTCGTCGCCAGGCCGTCGGCGCGGCGGGCACTGTCCACACCGCCCGGCAGCACGACGGTCACCGAGGCGAGTCGCTGTTCGACCGGGAACCCGGTTCGCGGGTCGATGTGGTGGGAGTAGCGCTTGCCCGCGGCCTTGAAGAAATTGCGGTAGTCGCCCGAGGTGGAGACGGCGCTGTCGGTGACCGGCAGGATGCGCTGCACGGCGCGCTGTCCCGGGTCCGGCACCTCAATGGCGATACCCCACGGCAGACGCCTGGCATTCTTGCCGCGTACCCGCAGCGTCCCTGCCACCCCCGCCATGTACTCGGTGACCCCGTGCGCTTCCAGCCAGGCAGCCATCCGATCGGCCCCCTCGCCCTCCCCCTGGGCCGAGAGGTCGATATACAGATCCCCGCGCTGCTTGCGCACGGCCGGCGGGTCGGCGCGCAGTGCGAGCTTGCCGTAACCCACCCGTTCGCGGGCTGCCGCGATCCGATCCGGGGCAGGCACGGCATCCGCGGGGGTTTCAGGCCCGAAACCCCAGAGGTTGACCAGCGGACCCACGGTGCTGTCGAAGGCCCCGTCGGACAGGGCGCTCAGCCGTTGGCCCTGGGCCAGCACTTGGTGGAGATCGGCCGAGACGGGCACCCAGTCGGTGCTGGGATTGCGATTCAGGCGGGACAGTTCGGACCCCGCGTCGTAGGTGGAGAGGGTAGCGATCACGCCCTGCAACACCTGCTCCATGCCCGCCTGCAGGGTCTGCGCGTCCAGGCCGGCCGGTGGCCGGGCGACCTTCACGGCGTAGTAGGTTCCCATGGTGGGGCCCGTGACCTCGAGCTGGGGATCGGCAGGCGACCCGCAGGCAGTCAGCAGGGCGGTGGCGACCAAGGCGAGCCAGGCGGCCCGCGGGTGACGGGCGGCCCCCACGGGTCCTGAGAAACGCCGCGGCGCCACTGTCGGGTTATCCGGTTGAGCCGCCGGCGATGGCCAGGCCCTAAGGCCGGGCATCGACACCCGGGCCTTCCTTGGGCGTCGGCAACAGGTCCGCACGGCTGATCCCCAGCAGCACGACCGAACTGCTCGCCACATAGATGGACGAATAAGTACCGGTGATGATGCCGACGATGAAGGCCAGGGCGAAGCCGTGAATGACCTGGCCGCCCAAGAAGAACAGGGCCAGCACCGCCAACATGGTGACGCCGTGGGTGATGATGGTCCGCGACAGGGTCTCATTGATAGAGAGATCCACAATATCGAGCACCGTGCCCTTGCGCACCTTGCGGAAGTTCTCCCGGATCCGGTCATAGATCACGACCGTGTCGTTGAGCGAATAACCGATGATCGCCAGCACCGCGGCCAGCACCGTAAGATCGAATTCGATATGGAAGATGGAGAAGACGGCCAGGACCACGATCACGTCATGGACGGTGGCGATGACCGCGCCCACCGCGAAGCGCCACTCGAAACGCATGGCCAAATAGATCAGGATGCCGATCAGCGTATAGAGGATGGCGAGCCCCCCCTGCTCGATCAATTCCCCGCCGACCTGCGAGCCGACGAACTCGATCCGCCGCAACTGAACCTGACCCACCTCGGGGCTGGCACTGAGCGCCGCGATGACCCGGTCGCCCAGTGTCGCGCCGGTGCCCTCCGCGACCGGGGGCAGCCGGATCAAGACCTCCCGGGTGCTGCCGAAGTGCTGTACGCCGGCCTCCTTGAAGCCGCCCTCGGCGAGTGCCGCGCGCACCTGCACTAGGTCCGCGGGCTGCTCGTAACCGACCTCGACCACGGTGCCGCCGGTGAAGTCGAGCCCGAAGTTGAACCCGAGAAAGATGAACGCGCCGATGCCGATCAGGTTCACGAGCGTAGACAGCCAGATGGCCGGCCAGCGGATATACATGAAGTCGATATTGGTGCGCTTGAAGAGTTCCATGGCTCGGCTCCGGTTCAGGCTGGGGTTTGACCGCCAGTATCAGATAAGAAGGGTCAGATGGGCAGGCTGGTGAGGCGTCGGTGGCCGTACAGCAGATTGATGATGGCACGGCTGCCGATGGTGGCGGTAAACATGGAGGTCAGGATACCGAAGAAGAGCGTGATCGCGAATCCCTTGACCGAACCGGTGCCGAAACTGAACAGCACCACGGCCGCAATCATGGTGGTGACATTGGAGTCGATGATGGTGGCCATCGCCTTGTCAAAACCGGTATAGATCGACGCCTGGACCGAATTGCCGTTGCGCAGTTCCTCGCGTATCCGCTCATAGATCAGCACATTGGCGTCCACCGCCATGCCCACCGTGAGCAGGATGCCGGCGATGCCGGGCACGGTCAGGGTCGCCTGGATGGCCGACAGGATGGCGACCAGCAGGACCACGTTGGCGAACAGCACCAGGTTGGCGACCAGTCCGAACACCCGGTAATAGACACCCATGAAGATGCACACCAGGACGAAGCCGACCAGCACCGAGCGCACGCCCTTATCGATATTGTCCTGACCCAGGCTCGGCCCCACAGTGCGTTCCTCCACGATCTGGATGGGGGCGGCGAGCGCGCCGGAGCGCAGCAGCAGGGCCAGATTGTGCGCCTCGTCCGCACTGTCGAGCCCGGTGGTCTGGAAGCGCCGGCCGAAGGGCTCGCGAATGGTCGCGACGCTGATCACCTCTTCCACCTTCTCGGTGCGCTTCACCGGCTTGCCGTCCACCTGTTTGGTGGTGGTGCGGTTCTCGATGAAGACCACGGCCATGGGCTTGCCTACATTCTCGGTGGTCATCTCGCGCATCCGTCGGCCGCCCGGCGCGTCGAGGCTCACGCTGACCATCGGGGTCCCGCTTTGTGAGTCGAAGCCCGAGGAGGCGTCGGTGATCTGGTCGCCGGTGACGATCACCCGGCGCTTGAGCAGCACCGGCTGGCCGTCGCGGGCCTTGTAGAGCCGACTGCCCGCCGGGGTGCGACCGGCCTGCGCATCGGCGGCGCTGTGCTCGGTATCCACCAGCCGGTATTCCAGGGTGGCGGTGGCCCCCAGGATCTCTTTCAGGCGGCCCGGGTCCTGGGCCCCCGGCAGTTGCACCACGATGCGGCGGTCCCCCTGGCGGGCGATGCTGGGCTCCGCCACCCCGAGCGCGTTGACACGGTTGCGCAAGGTCGTGATGTTCTGCTGGAGCGCAAAGTCCTGGATCTGTTTCTGCTGGGTTGGGGTCTGGGCCACGGTCACCAGGAATTGACCGTCCTCCTCCAGGGCCTTCATATTGAGGTCGCGGAACTCCTTGGCGATCACCTTCTCACCGGCATCCCGCGACTGCGCGTCGGCGAACTTCACGACCACCCGCCCCTTCTCGCGGGCGACGGTAACATAGCGCACCTTGGCATCGCGCAACTGGGTGCGGATATCCTCCACGTAGCGCTCCAAGGCCTGGTCCAGGGCCGCGTCCATGTCCACGTCGATCAGGACATAGATGCCGCCGCGCAGGTCGAGGCCCAGGTTCATGGGTCGCAGGCCCAGGGCACGCACCCAGCGGGGCAGGTCGGCGGACAGGGTCAGGGCACTGCGGTAGCGCTCGGACAAGGTGTTCTCGATTGCCTCCTCGGCGTGCAGTTGATCACCGGAGGCGGCGAAGCGCACCAGGAGCTTGCCGCCGGGCAGCGTGTCGATGCGCTTGAACGGGATCCCGGCGTTCTCCAGGGTGGCGCGGACCTCTCCGACCGTGGCCTCGGTTACCTGGGCGCCGCGGGCGGCGGAGATCTCGATCGCGGGGTCCTGGGAGAAGATGTTCGGCAAGGCGAACACCAGCCCGGTCAGGACGATGCCCAGGATCAGCAGGTTTTTCCACAAGGGATATTGGTTCATCGCACTTCCAATCGCTTACGCGGCGGGCAGGGCCGCGGGGTGCCGGAGGAGCGACCGCGACCGACACCGGTGCCGACGCTTCGCCCCGACCGTCGGCGGCCTTGAGGCCCGGCGCCCGTGGCGCCGGGTCAGAGGTTCCTGGTCAGAAGTCTGGGTGGCTTACAGGTCCTTCAGTGACCCCTTGGGCAGCACGGCCTCGACCGCCGCCCGGCGAATCTTGACCTGCACGCCCTCGGCAATCTCCACCAAGACGAAGTTGTCGCCCAAGTCGTTGACACGCCCGGCGATACCGCCCATGGTCAGCACCTCGTCACCCTTGGTCAGGCCGTCCACCATCCGCTTGTGCTCCTTCTGCCGCTTGGACTGGGGGCGGATCAGCAGGAAATAGAAGACGACGGCGAACAGTACCAGGGGCAGCAGGGTAAACAAGGGGTCCGACATGGACCCGGCGCCGGCGGCCGCAGCCTGGGCGTTTGCATCGGAGATCAAGAAGCTCATAGGGTTTCCTGTTGGTTACCGAAGGTTGGGGAGCGCGGAGCGGCAGGGAGCCGGCCGCAACCCGGGCAAAATCAGCCCCGTATTATGTCACAGCACCGCTGAAGTTACAGGGATGGATCCGGCGCCCCGGCAATTCCAAGTTCGGACGGCAGCGCGCGGCCCCCGGTGGATGCGGCGCGCGCAACCGACGTGCCCGGTTCCCGAGCACGCGCCGACGCACGCAGGTCCCGGAACTCCCCGATGAAGCGCTCCAGCGTCCCCCCCGCGATGGCCTCGCGCAGCCCCCGCATCAAGGTCTGGTAATAGTGCAGGTTGTGGATGGTGTTGAGACGCGCCCCCAGGATCTCGTGGCACTTGTCCAGGTGGTAGAGATAGGCGCGGCTGTAGTTGCGGCAGGTGGTGCAGTCGCAGTGGGGGTCCAACGGCCCCTCATCGGTGCGGTGAACGGCGTTGCGGATCTTGACTGTGCCCTGGTGGGTAAAGAGCCAGCCGTTCCTGGCGTGACGGGTAGGCATGACACAGTCGAACAGATCGATGCCGCGGCAGACCGCGGCCACGATGTCCTCCGGCGTGCCGACGCCCATCAGATAGCGGGGCCGCGCGGCCGGCAGCTGGTCCGAGAGGAAATCGAGCACCCGCAGCCGGTCGGCCTCCGGCTCCCCCACTGAGAGCCCGCCGACCGCATAGCCGTCGAAGCCGATCCCCACGAGCCCGGCCAGTGAGCGCTCGCGTAGCGACTCGTGCATCCCCCCCTGGACGATGCCGAACAGGGCCGCGGGATTGTCGGCGTGCGCCTCGCGTGAGCGGGCGGCCCAGCGCAGCGACAGTTCCATAGAGGCCGCGGCGGTCCCTGGGTCCGCCGGGTAGGGCGTACACTCATCGAAGATCATGACGATATCCGAGCCCAGGGCGCGCTGGACTGCCATGGACTCCTCCGGTCCCAGGAACACCGGGCTGCCGTCCACTGGGGAACGGAAGCGCACCCCCGCCTCGGTGATCTTGCGCAGTTCGCCCAGGCTGAAGACCTGGAACCCGCCGGAGTCGGTGAGGATCGGTCCCTCCCAGTGCATGAAGCGGTGCAGGTCCCCGCAGCGGCGGATCACCTCCACCCCGGGGCGCAACATCAGATGGAAGGTGTTGCCCAGCACGATCTGCGCGCCCAGGGCGGTCAACTCCTCCGGGGTCATGGCCTTGACCGTGCCGTAGGTGCCGACCGGCATGAAGGCCGGGGTCTCCACCACCCCGCGGGGGAAGGTCAGGCGGGCGCGGCGGGCGAGTCCCTGGGTGGCGATCAGGTCAAATTGCATCGTATTTCTTCGCGTTCATTTGCGGACTCATGCTCTCTTTGGAACCAATGCGTCGTGATCATCGCCGTGCCTGAGCCACGGGACCCAGGCTCAAAATCCACCGCCGAAGCCCCGAAGGGGCGTGACATACCAGCCCAGGGTAACGCCCTGGGTGGTGCGCGAGAGAGTCTCCAGCCCTGAAAGGGCGTGACATAAGGCCGCCCCGCCCGAGGGCCCGGTGTCGACCCGGCCCACCTTAGGCGTCGTCCGCGGACTGCCTGCCGCCTCCCGGGATGCCGAGCCAGGTGGCGAGTTGATGCAGGTCGGTGATGGTCAGGGTCGGCGGCTCCAGGTCGTCCGGCCAGGCCCGCCCCAGACGGTTGACCCAGATCGCCTCGATTCCCAGGCAGCGCGCCGCCTCCACGTCCAGGTAGGGCTCGTCACCGACGTGCAGGCACTCCCGCGAGCCGACGCCGGTAAGGCGCAGGGCGAGATCGAAGACCACCGGGTCCGGCTTGGCCGCCCCCGCCCGGGCGGCGGTGATGTGGTGGTCGAAGAGACCGGCGAGCGGGGTGAGTTCCGGGTCCGCGTTGCCGTTGGTGATGGAGACCAACTGGAAATCCGCCGCCAGGCGCCGCAACACCGGCGCCGCGTCCGGGTAAGGCTCGATGCGGTTGCGCTGCGCCATGAAGACGGCTAGGGCCTGCTCACCCAACCGAGCCGCCAGGTCCGGCGCGTAATCCAGCCCCAACAGCAGAGACTCGATCGACAGGCGCCGGACCAGGCCCAGGTCGTGGGCGATCTCCGGGCGCTGTGCCATCAGCGCGAACCGGTGCGCACGGAGCGTCGCGCGGTCGTGGACCGCGGCGAGGCGCGGCGCGCGCCGGGCGAGCCAGTCCAGCACCGCCTCCTCGGCGGCGCGGATCACCGGCTCGCAGGGCCAGACGGTGTCGTCGAGGTCCAGCGTAATCAGACGGAAGCGGGGATTGGGCATCGGGTGGGGTCGGCGCGGTGTGGGCGCCCATTGTGCCAGCCGCCGGCGCCCGGGGGCCAGCCGTCGGTTGAATTCGGCCCGCCGCACCGGCACCTTGGGCGGAACCCGAAACCTAGGAGGATGAATCAATGGCGAACGAGACCGCAACCTTGGGCGGCGGCTGTTTCTGGTGCCTGGAGGCCGCCTTTCTAGACCTGAAGGGCGTTACCGGCGTCGTCTCCGGCTACGCCGGCGGGGCCGTGCCCAACCCCAGCTACAAGCAGGTCTGCAACGGCACCAGCGGCCATGCCGAAGTGGTCCAGGTGACTTTCGACAACTCGCTGATCGGCTATGGGACCATCCTCGAAGTCTTTTTCACCATCCATGACCCCACCACGCTCAACGCCCAAGGTGCCGACGTGGGGACCCAATACCGCTCCGTGATTTACTGGCACTCCGAGGCGCAGCGAGAGGCGGCCGTCGAGATCATTGCCCAACTGACCCGGGACGCCGTCTGGCCCAATCCCGTCGTAACCGAGGTCGCCCCGCTCCCGACCTTCTACCCGGCCGAGGACTATCACCAGAACTATTACCGCCAGAACCCCTACCAGGGGTATTGCCAGGCGGTCATCTCACCTAAGCTCGCCAAAATGCGCAAGCGGCATCGGGAGTTGCTGGTCGCCTGACGCGAGCCTGGAGTCCAAGGCTGCTGCAGCCTTGATCATCGGCGCCCTGCTCCTGATCTGGGAGGACCAGGCGGCCTGGGACGGCTTGCGCCAGGGCGGCGGCAAGGACCTCGACGCCCGGATCGACCAGTGGGGCATCAACGACGCCTCCTGACAGCGCTTGGTGGAAGACTGAGGACGACGAGCAACTGCTGGCCATGGCCAAGGAGCGACTGGCGCGGGCGACCAAGGGTGGGCGCCTCAAGGGGGGTTGGGTGCCTTGATCAGGGGCGCATCGGGGGCGGGCCGGGGGAAGCCGCGGTAATCGGTGATACCTAGAAAGAGCAGTCAGCCGTCAGCGATCAGCCGTCAGCGATAAGTGCATCAGCGTTTTACGAGCCGTCTTGGAGCCGCAGGCGCCCACCCGACAGGTGATGCGCCGGGTGGTCAGACGCTTTTGAAACGCCAAGCCAAATGCTGAAAGCTGATCGCTGACTGCTCTTCTTAGGGTGATAAGGTGTCGATGCAGCTTGCCCCGCTCAATGCTAACCCGGAGGACCCGCGGTGCCGAAGAAACCGTCCAAGACCGACCCTGCCAAGGACCGCCAACCCGAGTCGGCCCAGCTCAAGGCCGTCGAGCGCCTGCTCGAGGCCGGTGATTTCCCGCGGGCCGGCGCGCGTGCCCGCGCCCTGGTGCAGCGCTTCCCCGATCACGACGCCGCCAACCGGATGCTGGTGGATGCCCTCGATCAGGCCGGGAGCGCAGGGGCGGCGACCCTGGCCGCCTATCAGTGGGCGCACCGTCGGCCCAACAGCCACGCGGCCCAGGAGGCACTGGTCCAATTCGCCGGCGAGGGCGGATACCCCCTGCTGGTCGTCCGGGCCGCCGAACGCTTGGCCGACCTGGGCGCCATCGCAGAACCTATCCCCGCCGACCCCGCGACGTTGGACGGCCTGATGCAACAACCCGACGGCTCGCAAGCAACCCGCGAGGACTTGGAACGCGTTGAAATCGGGCAGATCTACATGGCTGCGGACGACTTCGCCGCGGCCGTGCGTGAACTGGACGGCGTCGCCACCACCCCCGCCCGTAACACCCGGGCGCTCGCCCTCTTCCATTCGGGGCGCAGCGAAGAGGCACTCGCCGCCACCCTCGACGCCTGGCAACAGGACCCGGGCAACCTCTGCGCCCTCGGTTTGGCCCTGCAACTGCGGCTCTATCGCGGTGATGAGACCGGCGCCCGGGGGCTCGCGGTCCCCTTGGCCCAGGCCCGGGCCCGACGCCCCGAGGATGCCCAGGCCCAGTTGGCCGCCCTGCTCCTGATCAGGGAGGATCAGGCCGCCTGGGACGCCTTCGAGCGCAGCAACCAGGCCGACTGGAGCGATGCGGCGACCGGCTTCGTGGAGGCCATGCGGCTCCTGTTCGGCGCCGGCGCCGCCAGCCGGTTGGGGCGCGGCGACCAGGCCCGGGACCTGTGGCAGCGTGCCCTGGACCTGCACCCGGGGCTCGCGTCCGCCCGTGAAAACCTTGCCATCCTCCAACGCGATGGCGTACCGCCGGCCTTCCCGGCCCTGTTCGATCTAGGGCGGGTGTTCCCCATGGGCGTGGTGGGCCGGATTCACGAGACCGGCGCCGCGGCCCTGGAATCCCGGATCAACCGGTTGGGCATCGACGACCGCTATCTGGAGGCGCTCTACCTGACCGGCGACCTGATGGTCAGGGGGCTCGCCGCACATCTTCTGCAACGCCGCCTGGGTCACGCGGCCCGCGCCCCGGCGGGACCGCCCCCAAGGTCCGCGGCGACCATCGTCCGGGACCTGGCGCGGCTGCCCATCGGCACCATCCAGGAGCGCCTCGGATTCATCAACGCCCTGCGGCAACGCAAACTGCTCACAGTGAACGAGGCCGTCGAATTATGGGACGGCACCGGGCTGCAAGAGGTCAGGGTGTTCTCGACCGCGATCCATCGCGAGACAGGGTCGACCGGCCTCCCGCACAAGCTTCAGACCCGGCTCGAGGAATCTTTGCTGCAGATGCGGGTGCACCTGTACGAGGCGGCCGAGGTCAACCTCAACGCCATCCTGGCGCGCATCCCTGACCACCCGACCGCCTTGGGCAACCTGGCGGTGCTGCGCAGCCATCAGGGCCGGACCCGGGAGTGCCGTGACCTGCTGTGGCGGGTCATCGCCGCCCACCCGGACTATCTGTTCGCCCGCTGCAACCTGGCCAGTATCCTGATCGCAGCCGGCGAACTGGATGAGGCCCAGGGTTTGCTGGACGGGCTGGCCCAACGGCCGCGGCTGCACATCCAGGAGGTCTTTGAACTCTATGGTGCCCTGGCGATGCTCAGCCGCGCCCGGGGGGATGAGCGGGTCGCCGCCGCCGTCATCGCCAGCCTGGAGCAGTTGGTGGAGCAACCGGGCGACGAACGGTGGCTGGCCAAGGCCAAGGCTCGCGTGGATCTGGCCGCATCGCAGGGGCGCATCAACGCAGGCTCAGGGGCACTGACCAAGGGTACGACGGGGGCGGGCCGGTCGAAGCGACGGTAGCCAGTCACTGGGCGGCGGCTTGAGCCGAGGATGGAGGAACCCTAGTGTCGCTGCCGTTCGCCGCTTTCGGTGCGACACTTGATCTCGCTGGTGGCTACGCCGCCAGCGGATGCAGCAGTGTCCGCCGGCCGCGCAAGATCGCTCGGGGATCACTTGGTTTGAAGCGATGCTCGTCGTAAGCTTGCAAGACTCGGTGAGCGCGTGAGTATGCGTGTGACGGTGACGAATGGGCCGAGCGTCGCAACCACCGACCCCCAGATTGCCTTGGAAAACGCCTTATTGCTGAACACCTAAGGAATTCCAGGTATCCGAATTTCATCGGAATCAGATAACAATAGACAAATGACTCCCGAAAACTGCGCTAAAGAGCGGCTCGTTCAAACATTCAAATTTCTGAAGGAACTGAACGAACTTCGGAATCCTGTTCCACGGGATCTATCGGGGTTGGACGTCCTGCGCTTGGATAGCTGGCCTGTGCATCCGTGTGTGCAGATACGGCGTGGCGACCGCGATGATGATGACGCGTCTGAGTCCGCGGAGGTTGCGGTGGAACCGCTCATTCGTATCGCCCGAGCACAATTGACGCAGTGTCCGAAACCACCCGACATACTGGCCGGCTGGCTTAAGCCCGGCTGGCAGTCCATCGACGACGATGTGGCTGTGTTGGAATTACGTAACTTCCAGGATACGCAGCAGCAGACTATCACCGTCGCATTCGCGGACGACTGCGCGCGTGTCGCGGCACTTGCCGCGTGGACGGCCGCGCGCACAAAATGGGTTGTCGCTGAGCGCCCGGCGATTGACGCAAGAAAGCTATTCGAGAGACTTCATGCCCTGTGGGCGACCGTGCAGCGCGAGGGCGACCGCATGGAGCTGATGCTTGCAGACGGGATGCTCTATGTTCCGGAGCACGCCATCCGGCATCCAGTGTTGATGCAGCGGGTAAGCCTGGAGTTTAATCCGGTGGTGCCGGAGTTTCGTTTCAATACTGGGATTGAAAAAGTGGAGTTGCATCGCCCACTCTTGAGGTTAGTCCCCGGAATCGATGCGCGCATGATTGCGGTCTATTGCAATGAGCTGGAAGAACAGCCGGTGGAGCCGCTCGGCGGCGCGACTGCTGAGGGCCTTTTCCGTCGGCTGGTGCAGGGATTATTTACCGACGGCGAGTTTCTCGAAGGCAAGGCACAGGCAGTGGGGGTTCAGCGACCAAGCATCTGGCGTGAGGCGGTGATTATTTCCCGCCCACGAACGGCTGGCCTGAGCACGACGCTGGATTACATCGTAGAGGATTTGGAGCGCGAACATACCCAGATCCCGGTGGGGCTGTCGCGTATCGTCGGCATAGAGGCAGAGTGTGCGCCAAAGGTCGAGCCAAGCCCCGAAGGCGAAAAGCTGCGAATATCAAGCGGGCCTGGGCCTGACATCTTTTTCAGCAAGCCAGCGAACGCTGAGCAATATGAAATCGCGGCACGACTGATGCAATCGACGGCGGTACTCGTACAGGGGCCGCCGGGTACAGGCAAGACCCACACCATTGCAAATCTGCTGGGATATCTGCTCTCTCAGGGAAAGACTGTGCTTGTTACCGCGCACACGACAAAGGCGCTCAGGGTATTGCGCAGCCAAGTGGACGAAGCGATTCAGCCGCTAGCCCTGAGTGTGCTGGAAGGCGATGCGGATAGTCAGTCTCAACTTGCGCGCGCCGCGCAGGACATCGCTAATCGGCTATCGGGGTCGGACGCTCCAAGCCTTCGACGAGAAGCCGGCTTGCTGCGCGTTAAGCGGCTGAAGCTACTCAAAGATACCGATGCCCTACGGCGTCAACTCCGGGATGCGCGGTTCAGCGAGGTGGAGGAAATTGTACTTGGCGGGAAAGGACTGAGCCCAATTGCTGCGGCGAAACGCGTCAAGGCAAACGAAGCGCGCGATGGCTGAATACCCGGACCACTTCAGCCGGGCGTCCTATGCCCGCTTTCCGAGGCGGATGTCCGTCAGCTATACGCCTCGCAAGCCATTATAGCACCCGCCGATGAAGGACAGCTCGTCGCGCCTCAGCCGATGTCGACGAAACTGGTTGCGTGCACTGATTTTCGGCAACTCGCCGCCGAGCAGGCCGGCGCGGCTTCCCGCGCGCAAGCACATCGACCGGAGCTTTGGCAGCGAGGGAAGTCCATCGTCAATTGTACCGCGGCCCAATTTCAAGAACTCCATCAACGTATTCCGCAATCGGCCGCGATGCTGTCTGAAGAGCAAACGTGGCTGCGCGAGGCGCTGTTCGCTGGATGGAGTGGCGGCGGTCTGAAAGACACCTGGCAGGATTTACTGGCAGCCATTGAGACGCTGGTCAATGAAGCAGGAACGGCTCACCGGTATATCATGGCTTATGGGCCGGAACTGCCGCAGGACCGCGACATGGCCGAAATACTGGCAATGCTTGTCGAGATCGTGACCTTCCTCAAGAAGGGCGGCGCGTTCGGCATGAAAACAAAGCTCACCCGACGGCCGTAGCATTCTCTTATCGACAATTGCCGCGTGGAAGGTCGAGCGCCGCGGACACTCGACGAATTTCGCGCACTGCGTGCGCTTGCACGATTGACGGAAGACCGTAACCGTTTCATGGCCCGCTGGCGTCGCGCCGTCGAAAGCCTCGGAGGGCCTACAGCTGAGAGCCTAGGGCGTTCGCCAGAGCGCACGGCTCAGGGCTACGCGTCGGAAATTCGCAAGCGCCTCCAATGGCGTGGTTCGGTATGGGAGCCCCTCATCAGCGAACTATCCGCCGTGGGTTTTCGTTGGGACACCTGGTTAGCTGCGCATCCCCCCGTACCCGGCGATCACGGCGAACTCGCGCGAGTCCAACGCGCCGGTTCACACGGGTTGGCAGAAATTGTCGAAGCGCAGGCCGCGCTACTTCGGCAGGCCGAGCTATCAGCGGCGCTGCAAGCGCAGAAGGGCTACCTTGCCGGGTTTCCGCGCAGCGATGCAGCCTCGGTATTGCTTCTGGCCCAGGACACATGGGATACAGAGAGCTATGACGAAGCTTGCCGAGAATTGGCCCGGCTGGAAGGCGTGCGCGAGGAATTTGCGGTACGTTCGGCCCTCCTTGAGAAATTGAAGATTGCTGCGCCCGCATGGGCGAACGCTATCACCCAACGGCACAAGCCCCACGCTGGTTCGCAGCCACCGGGCGACGCCGGTGCGGCCTGGGAGTGGCGACAGTGGCTTCAGGAGTTAGATCGGCGCGCAGCCGTTTCGATGACGGATATCCAAGGACAGTTGGAACGAACGGAGGATGACCTGCGGCAACTGGCGGCCCAGATTATCGAGCGTGAGACTTGGGCTGCTCAGCGCGAGCGCACAACGCTACAGGAGCAGATGGCGTTAGTCGGTTACGTCCAGACGATGCGCAAAGTGGGTAAAGGCACGGGAAAGCGGGTGCCGGAACTGTTGCGGCAGGCGCGCAAACTCCTTGCTTCGGCGCGTCATGCGGTACCGGTCTGGATAATGCCCTTGAACCGGATATATGAAAGCTTCGATCCCCGCGAGACCAGATTCGACGTGGTGATTATTGACGAAGCCAGTCAGAGCGATGTGACGGCCCTTGCCGCGTTGTATCTCGGTCACGAGCACGTCGTTGTTGGCGATAAAGAGCAAGTTACCCCTGATGCGGTCGGTCAGCGGTTGGACGATGTGCAGCGTCTTATATCAAGCGATCTGCAAGGTATCCCGAACAATCACCTCTATGACGGGCAGACATCGATTTACGATCTTGCGGAAACGGCCTTCGGTGGAGTGGTGAGGTTGCTGGAGCACTTCCGTTGTGTGCCGGAGATTATTCAATTCAGTAACAATTTGTCCTATCATAATGACATCCGACCATTACGCGAACCCCTTTCGGCGAGCATTCGGCCGGGATTGGTCTCGCATCGCGTTAATGGGGCCCGCGATTCGGCTGGCAAAACCAATGAGATCGAGGCGGAAGAAATCGCTTCGCTTGTTATCGCGTGTCTGGGCGATGACGAGTATGTAAGGAATACATCTGGACAAGCGACCAGCTTCGGCGTGATTTCTCTATTGGGCGACGACCAGGCGTTGCTGGTTGAGAATTTACTTCGGTGCCGACTCCCTCCAGAGCTATTCGTCAGACATCGGCTGCTATGCGGGAACGCTGCGCAATTCCAAGGTGATGAGCGCGATGTGATTTTTCTGTCGATGGTCGATAGTCCGCCGGAGAACGGTCCGCTTTCCTTCCGCGATGCCGGTCCGAAAGATATCTTCAAGAAGCGTTACAACGTTGCAGTCAGTCGCGCGCGGGATCAACTTTGGGTCGTCCACTCCCTTGATCCGGACACCCATCTTAAAGGCGGCGACTTGCGCCGTCGACTGATTGAGCACGCCCGCGATCCGCAGGCGCTGATGCGGGCGGTCAACGAAAATGTTAAGAGAACCGATTCAATTTTTGAGAAACTGGTACTGGAACGGCTCGTTGCCGGCGGCTATCGGGTACAGCCGCAATGGCCGGTTGGGTCCTTTCGGATTGATCTCGTGGTTGAGGGAAACACGCGGAGGCTGGCCGTGGAATGCGACGGCGAGCGATGGCACACCCCCGAGCAACTTCACCGTGACCTCGAAAGACAAGCGATTCTCGAGCGGCTTGGTTGGGTTTTCGTCCGTATCCGCGGGAGTCTTTTCTTTCGTGATCCGAATCAAGCAATGGCCCCCGTATTTTCTAGACTCGATCATCTTGGAATCGAGCCGTTGGGCAGCGGAGTTACTACGAGTCCCGCAGCGGATTCGCCTGCTATCGAGCGAATTAAACGTGCAGCGGAATCGCTGCGCGCTTCTTGGCTGGCAGAAAAGATAGCCGCCCAGCAGGACCTCGCACCGGAAAAGTTTGCTTTAGCGTCTCAATGAGGCCGAGGTCCGCGAGGCCATCCACTAGCCGTTCCCGCGGGAAAAGGGGAAGGCTCAAGTCGTTCTCCTCGAATAGTGGAAATTGCAGTTTCGCTTCGCGATGCACGCAAGTCGAGGATTGGCGGTGTCGCTTCAGATAATGCTCTTGTCGTCTTTCAATGCGCGGCGACTTCAATTTCCCAGTCGTTCGAGTCGCGATAACCAACCGTCAAAACGCGGGCAGGCGGCCCGGATGGCCGGTAGGCCGATTTCCAGCGCGAGGAGCGGGCCATGGAAGGTCTTGTCATAGCGTTGGTTAAGATGATTGTGAAACAACGCGCTCAGGCGTTCTGACGGTGCCGTCTGCGGGCCGTCATTGACCTGTTCCGCACCACCGCAGGCAATGACCGCGGTCTCCATTGCGACGCCAAGCGCATCTTCACCGAGAAACCGTGCCAGTGCAGAAGGCGCCGAGAACAGCAGTGACTCGAATTCGTAGACTTGGACGTAGGGGGTCAGGTGACGCGGCTCATCCAGGCTGAGGCTCATGCGGCGGCATAGTGCATCGGGAAGTTCATTCGCCTCTCTGTCTTTGAAGCCGTAGAAATCATAGAGGGTGGTCACGAAGTCGAACGATGGCAGGAGGCGCCGGACCTCGTTGCGAAAACGGTCAATGCCGATGGCCCCGCCGACGGCGTTCGGTCCGCGGAGGTTACGCTTGGTCACGGCGATCTTGGGTTCGACCTGGATGGAGAACGCCGCCAGATGTCCCCGGAGGACCTCGCGGCAGAATTCGTATTCGGTCTGACCCTCCACGGAGATCGCCAGCCGCAGGGTCATGGTGTCCCCCCGAGGATGTTCTTCTCCCACAATTCGCCGATGGCGTAGTCGTCAAGCCACTGATCCAGTTCTTCGGCGTTCAGGCGGCGGAAGCGGGAGGCGTCGGCGATCAGGTCGACGACGATCAGGTCTTCCCAGGAGAATTGATTGGCCAGCGTGACCGATTGGGTGGAGGCGATGATCTGGGTCTGACCGGATGCCGTGCGCATCATTGCCGCAAGTAATTGCAGCGCATAGGGGTGAAGGCCAAGCTCCGGTTCATCGAGAAGGATGATCGTCGGAAGCCGCGGCTGGAGCAGCAACGTGGTCAGACAGATGAAACGCAGGGTGCCGTCAGAGAAGTCGCCGGCATCGAAGGTGTCGTCGCAGCCGCGGTGCCGCCAGCGCAACCGGATCTGCCGGGGGTTGTCCGACTCTGGTTCGAGAACGAAGTCGAGAAAGAACGGCGCCACCCGTTGAATGGTTCTGACAATCAAGGCGTAGGCCGGGGTGTCGCGCAGGGCGCGCAGAAAGGCCGCCAGGTTGTCCGCCTGGGGGAGGAGGGTCGCCGTCTCGTCAATGCGGCCGGGCTGTTTGACTCTTGCGGATTCGCTCGTGTCATGGAAGTGGTAGACCTTCCAATCTCGTAGATAGCGGACGACATGGCCGCTCGCATCTTTGGTGTGCGGCTGGTCGGGTAGTGCCGATTCTCTGGCACCGGGAGTCCCCAAGTGATAATGCTTGGTGCCACCGGAATAGTCGATGGAGTAGCCGAAGAATTTGATTATTTCCTTTTGGAATAGCAGCCCTCCCGCCGCGTCTGGAGCCAATGTGACACTGTAGGCGTTCGGCTTAAAGTGCAGGTCGATCGTTAATGCACTGGTTCGCTTGCGTCCAAAAAAGAGCAGCTTATCCGCGCCAAGCTGCTGAGCGACATGAAATTGCAGATTCTTGTTCAGTAGTTGGTTGACGAACCTGAACAGTCCGATGAAGTTCGACTTACCGGCGCCGTTGGCGCCGAGAAGGATATTCAGGGGCTTCAGGCGCAAGTCGAGTCGCTCGATGGACTTGTAGCCTTCGACCTTCATCCGCTCAAGTTTTCCGAGATTGCCCATGGTCAATGCTTCACCTTGGCGATGGCCGCTGTTGCGTGCCGGGCACCCCCCGCTTGGCTACCCCACGCGGGCTCAATGGACCCCTCTGAGGAAATCCTCCGCCGAGGGCTCTTCGAGAAAAAAGACCAGATGCTCGATCAAGGGTGGGCCCCGACGAATAAGCCCTGTTTCCAGAGGAAACCCATCTGAGCACCGTCGGCCATATCGGCCCGCAACTGCTCGTCGTCGGCGGCACGGTGGACGCTGGTGTAGCCCTGGTCCTTGACCAGCCAGAACACCTCGTCGAGCAGCACCGCGTTGAGAAAATCCGGTGAGTGCGTGGTGACGAAGACCTGCCCGCCGCGCTCGGCATAGGCGCGGAATTCCTCTGCCAGGTCCCAAAGCAGCGATGGGTAGAGTTGGTTCTCAGGTTCCTCCACACACAGGAGGGGATGTGGGTTGGGGTCATAGAGTAGGACCAGGTAGGCCAGCATCTTGATCGTTCCGTCCGACACATAGCGCGCCAGAAAGGGGTCCTGGAATGACCCATCCTGAAATGCAGCAGGACGCGACCCTCTTCGGTGGTCTTCGCCTCGACCTGAGTGATTCCCGGCACGCGCCGCTGCAGACGGCTCAGGATCTCCGCAAAGGTCTTGGCGTGGTGGTTGAACAGGAATTCCACGACGAGGGAGAGGTTCTCTCCCTCACGCGACAGGTGCTCGGCGTAGCCCGCTTCGGCCTCCGGTCGCGCCCGGCTGATATGGAAATCGGAGAGGTGCCAGTTCTCGATCAGGTTACCCAAGGCCACCACCGCCGGGAAGCGCTCGAACTGCGCCAGTCCCTTGATGGCGAGGATGTCCGGACTCTTGAGCGTTTGCTGTTCGCGCTTGAGCTCCTTTTCATCGGTGACTGAATCGAGTTCGTTCGTCACTGCCTCGCCGAGGCCGTTGGAAAAATCCAGGAAGCGCCAGGGTCGGCCCCCACTGCCGCGCCGGTATTGCAGTCGCTCGCGGACCACGGCGGGTCGGTGGTTCAGTTCGTCGATATGCAATTCATAGGTAATCAGGCGCGAGCGGCCCTCGGACAGGGTCGTGCGCAACTTGATCTCGATTTCTATGGGACCGGTTGTCCCGCGGCTGCGCACCTCAGCGAGCCCCCGGCTGCCGCCCAGTCGGCCAAGTGCGGCCGTCACATTGGTCGTCATCGCGTCGCGCAGGAAGGTGAACATCGAGAACAGGGTGCTCTTCCCCGTGCCGTTGGCCCCGACCATGACACAGAAGCGCGGAATGTCCTTCATGGTGACATCCCGGAAGGCCCGAAAGTTCTTGAGCCGGATCGATTCGATCTGCATGATTCAGCACTCCAGATTCATCACCTTCAGCGACTCGATTTCGCGGCAATCCTTGCCGGGGGCGTTCCGCGCTATTGCCTAAACCGGGGGGATAAAGCCCTTCTTCAGCAGCTTTGCCGCGACCCGGAAGAGGTCAGGCATATCCAGGCGGCCGTCGCTACGCCGGAGCATGACGCCGATACGCTCCAGCGCCAAGAACAATTCCCGCTCGCCATGCCGCTGTGCGTCGGGGAATGGTGGCAGATAGTTGTTTTCGGCGTCGGCGATCAGTCGTTCGACGGTTTCTGCCCGCCGCCACCACTGATAAACCTCCGCTTCACCTTGGGGCAGTAAGAGTCCGGCCAGGGGGGCGAGGACGCCCTTGATCCAGGGAAACTCCTGGTGCAACTGGTCCACCCGGGTCTTGGATGCGGCACGCAACCCATGGCGGATGCCCTCGGGGGTGATAACCCGGTCAGCCGGCGCAACCAAATGGCGGGCAGCGGCGATCATCATTCCGAGAAAACTGCGGGGCGTGACCTCGGCCCGGGCATCGCCCAGGTGTCCCATTGGCCAGTCGTACGTATTCCCCTTCTTAAAGGCATAGGCTCCCTGCCCCATGTACTTTCCAGCCAGCGCTGTCATTAAAGCCTTTTGGCTCATGGCCATCCGGGCCGCCGATACCCGTGTAGCCGAAGCGGACTTCAAGCCGGTCCAGCCCGAGCCTGGGGTAGGCCCGCGCTGCCGCTTCCCGGGTGTCGGACTGGAAGAGCACGCTGGCCCAGAAGCTCTTGCCGCTCCCGCGCGAACCCAGGACGATGGGTGTCGCCGGGTCCAGGGCGGCGGCGTGGGTCTCCGGTGCATACAGGTCTTCGAGCTTCGCGGCATTTGCGCCCACAGCGTCGTTGGAGGCATCCGGCGGGATCGCGGCGATGGCGCTGCGGATGGCCCGAAAATCGTCGGCGGCGAGGCTCATCGCGCGTCCCCAGTGTCGGTTGGCTGGGCGCCGGAAACCCCGACGACGAACGTTGGTGCGTGCGCCGTCATCGAGACCAGAGCAACCGGGGCGATGATCGGCAGGGCGTCATGGACCTGGTCCAGCAGTTGGCCGAAGGCCGAGCGATAGACCGACTCGGCCAACAGATCACGTCGGGCGTGGGGGTCGAAGCCGCGAAACCGGGGGTCGTCGACCACGGCCAGCGGTGTGCGGGGTTGCCAATCTTCGTCGGGGAGCACGGCCGCGTCGGGTGCCGTGTCGTCCCAGTCGATGTCCCTGAAGGTGCTCACCACTGGCGACTCCGAGTCCACGATCAGCGGGCTTGGCCCTAGACGGACGTCGTCAAACAGTGCCTGGCAACTCTCTGCAAATGCCTGACGATCCTGGGTCTCCGCGGGTGCCTTGCCTTGAATCAGAGTGAGACGGTCGAGCCATTCGGGTGCACCTTGCTCTCGGTCGACCAATCGCGCCAGATGGGACAATAGCGCGGTTAATCCCTGATACGTTTGAGGTTCAGCAAGACCGAACAGGAGTACCTCGGCTCCAAGGCCCAAGAGTGCCGCGGCCGTGGTCTCGTGCAGACCGGCGCGTGCATCCACCAGGATCGCGTCGTAGCGGCGCGGATCGGCAAAGCTATCAACCAGGGTGCGGATTTGATCGAGGACGGTCGCCACTTGGCCATCGGGCCCAATGTCTTCCACATAGGCCCGCGCAAGCTTGGCGAGCACATCAGCGGGGTGGCTCAGGGACTGTCGGCCCAGTACCGGGATGACATCGATCCGCCCGCGTCCGTCGGCTAACCCGGAAGGTCCGACCAGATCGGTAAGGAAGGTCTCGTCGAGTGGCGCGAGCCCGTTCTCCACCAATGCGTCGAGTACCCCAGATTCCGGCAGGGTGCCCTCGTCCAGGAGCATCGGCCCCAGACCAGGTGCCTCGAGGTCGATCGCCAGCACGCGCAGGCCATGGCTTGCCAGGTCCGCGGCCGTGACCGCGAGCGCCGTGGACCGGCCAACTCCGCCCTTCAGGCTTGCAAAGACAAAGCGCGTCGGGGGCGGGGCGGCCGGGAACGGGGCACGCAGCCAATCGGCCCCGACCAATCGGCGGTCCAGGAGGCGGACGCGATAGGCGCCGGCAGTGACGGTCAGGGCGGTGGGGTCCGCCAGGATATCGGTGACGCCGTAGTCGTTCGCCCCGGCGGCGACCCGATCTGCGCGCGCATAGGGTCCGAGGGCCAGGCGAAGCCGGTCCGAAAGGGTCTTGACCGCTGCCTCGTCCAATTCGCAGGCCGCAAAGAAGCAGAGACGGCCGGTGGCGTCTCTGAGTGCGACGCCGCTGGACAATGCATCTTCCCCAAGCTGCGCTGCGACCGCTTGAGCTAGCGTGGGGAGGCTATCGTCGAATCGCATCGTCATCGTTGTTTCCTCAGGTGCCGATTGCCGCAATGGCATCGCGTGTCTGGGCCTGCCAATTCCTGACCCAGGCATCTTGAATCTCACTGGCGTTGCAGTCGCGCATGTCGGTATCCCAATGGTTCATCAACGCCTCATTCGCTATAAATTTCAGGAGCGGACCGCCGCGACGGCTCGCCAGGCGATCACGCACCATGGTGCGCAGTTCCGGAAAATGGGCATAAAAGGGGTCCTCGCGCCGCGGGCCTTGGGGGATCAGGCCCGCCTCGTGCATCATCGCCTTGAGGGCGCACTCCGCGGCAATACCGTATAGGTAGCCCGCGACCCGTCGGCACGGCCCTGCGGCGAGCGCATCGGCTGCGGCCAGGTGGCGGCGGGCCGCGGCTGGAAGGTCAGGGGTATAGCTCATCGACTCCAGGTCGGTTACGAGTAAACCCAAGAAGCATAATTCATTGCCAAGCCTTACTTCCAGGTTGGACGGGGCATTCGCCCCGTCCGAAACGTTTTCTCCGGACCCGCAGACTTGCGGCACGGCTGGGCGCCGGAATAAACGTTGGGGACGGGGCGAATGCCCCGTCCCGCCCGCAGCGGATTCCCTGTCCCGCCCGGAACTGCAACGCTGCGTTTCCCGCCCGGTCCGTCGCGGCTGAAGCCGCTCCCACAGCGTCGCTGCGCGACCTTTACGATGAGGCCTCGGCCTGCGGTGCGGGATTGTCCCGCGCCGCTGGGAATTAGAGGTCGTCGGCGGGTCAGGCCTTGCGCCGCCGCTTGGCGTCCGGCTTGCCACCCTCCGCCGGTGTCTCGGCCGGCGCCAGTACGAAGTCGATCTTGCGGTCGTCCAGATTCACCGCCGCCACCTGGATGCGCAGCCGGTCGCCCAGGCGATAGATATTGCCGCTGCGCTCGCCCTGGAGCCGGTGCCCGATGGGGTCGAAGTGGTAGTAGTCGTTGTCGAGCGCGGTGATGTGGACCAGGCCGTCGACGTGGATGGCGTCGAGCTGGACGAAGATGCCGAAGGAGGTGACGCTGGTGATGGTGCCGTCGAATTGCTCGCCGAGCTTGTCCTGCATGAACTCGCACTTGAGCCAGTCGTTGGCGTCGCGGGTCGCCTCGTCGGCGCGGCGCTCGGTGCCGGAGCAGTGCTCGCCGATCTGCTGGAGGTCCGACTTGGAATAGTCCAGGTCCGCCGCGGTGCCGTCGGCCAGCAGGTGCTTGATGATGCGGTGGACGATGAGGTCCGGGTAGCGGCGGATGGGGGAGGTGAAGTGGGTATAGGCGGGGTAGGCGAGGCCGAAGTGACCCACGTTCTCCGCGCTGTACATGGCCTGCTGCATGGAGCGCAGCAGCACGGTCTGGATCAGGGCACGGTCGGGCCGGTCCTTGACCTCGCGCAGCAGTTGCGCATAGTCGGCCGCGACCGGTTTGGCCCCGCCCGGGAGCTTGAGTGCAAGCTGGCCCAGGAATTCGCGCAGGTCGTTGAGCTTTTCCTGACTCGGCAGGTCGTGGATACGGTAGATGGCCGGGACCTTCTTGCGCTCGAAGTGACGCGCCGCCGCCACGTTGGCGGCCAACATGCACTCCTCGATCAGGCGATGGGCGTCGTTGCGCACCACCGGGACCACGGCGCTGATGCGGCCCTGTTCATTGAACTCGAACTTGGTCTCGGTGCTGTCGAAGTCGATGGCGCCACGCTCCACCCGGGCGGCATGGAGCACCTGATAGAGCGCGTGCAGGTCCTGCAGGTGGGGCAGCACCGCGGCGAAGCGCTCGCACAGCACCGGGTCCCGGTCCACCAGCATGGCCGCCACCTGGTCATAGGTGAGGCGGGCCTTGGAGCGCATGACCGCCTGGAAGAAGCGGGTGCGGGTGACCTTGCCCTCGGCGTCGATGTACAACTCCGCGGTCATGCACAGCCGGTCCACGTCCGGGTTGAGCGAGCACAGTCCGTTGGACAGGACCTCCGGGAGCATCGGGATGACGCGGTCCGGGAAATAGACCGAGTTGCCGCGCTCCAGGGCCTCGGTGTCGAGTGCGGTGCCGGGGACCACATAGGACGACACGTCGGCGATGGAGACCAGGAGCTTCCAGCCCTTGGGCTTGCGCTCGCAGTAGACAGCGTCGTCGAAGTCGCGGGCGTCGGAGCCGTCGATGGTCACCAGCGCCAGCTTGCGGAGATCCGTGCGGCCCGCCTTGGCGGTCTCCGGCACCTCCGGGGTGAGCCCGGCGACCTCGGCCTCGACCTGCGCGGGCCACTCGACCGGCAGGTCGTGGGCGCGGATGGCGATGTCGGTCTCCATCCCCGGCGCCATATGGTCGCCCAGGACCTCGCGCACGCGCCCGATGGGCTGGGTGCGGCTGGTGGGCTGGTCGGTGATCTCGGCGACCACGATCTGGCCATGGGTGGCGCCGGCCAGGCGGTCACTGGGGATGATGACGTCGTGGGAGAGGCGCTTGTTGTCCGGCGCCACGAAACCCACGCCGCTCTCCTGATAGAGTCGCCCGACCACGGTGCGGGTGTTGCGCTCCAACGTCTCCACCAGCGAGCCTTCCAGGCGCCCGCGGCGGTCGCGTCCGCTGACGCGCACCACGACACGGTCCCCATGGAACAGGGCCTTCATGTCCTTGGGGTAGAGATAGAGGTCGTCGCCCCCGTCGTCCGGCCGCACGAAGCCGAAGCCGTCCGGGTGTCCGATCACGCGCCCGGCGATCAGGTCCTTGTGGTTGACGATGCAGAAGGCGTCCTTGCGGTTGCGCAGTAGTTGGCCGTCCCGGACCATGGCACCCAGGCGCCGCTCCAGGGCGATCAGGTCGGGTTCGGTGGTCAGTTCCAGGGCCGTCGCGATCTCGGCAAAGGCGAGCGGGGCGCCGTGGGCGGTCAGTGTGTCGAGGATGAACTCCCGGCTCGGAATCGGGTTTTCATACTTCTTCGCCTCGCGCTGGCGGTTGGGGTCCCGCTCCCGGCTGCTGCTCTCGCGCGCGTTCTTCGGGGCCGACTTCGGGGCCCGTTTCGGGGGGCGTGGCGGGGCCTCCTGGGCGGGTGCCGGAGCGGTGCCGGGGGCGGCCTCGACCTCGGCCGCGGCCGGTGGCGCCGGTTTGACAGCCGGTTTGCGGCGGGGCTTCTTGGCCGGCTGCGGGGTGTTATCGGGGAGGGCCTGCGGATCGGGTTCCGGGGCCTGGCCTGCGGTCTGGTTGTCGGTAGTTTTGCGTCTGGTCACGTGGTGTTACTGAGTGTGTCTTGGGCTTGGGCTGAGAACTTGTAGTGTATCGTTGACAAGCCCGCCTTGTCTCACTAACATGCCCGCTCCCGTCAGGCTGTCTCCCCCGTGGGGCGGCTCGATCCGGGTGAAGCCGAGGTGGCGGAATTGGTAGACGCGCTAGTTTCAGGTATTAGTGGGGAGACCCGTGGAGGTTCGAGTCCTCTCCTCGGCACCAATTATTGATCAGGCAAGACCCTGATCAATTCTAAGAATCAAGAAAGGCGCTGTGCGAACAGCGCCTTTTTTGTTGTGTGGAACCCTGGCTCGGGGCGTCCTGCCGATCGCTGCCGGGGCTTTGATCTTCGTTCCTGCCGGAGCCGATCGCCGCGCGGGGACGCAAGGGCATCGGTTGCCTGGGTGCGCGCGGCGCACCCTACGGGTTCTCCGACCGGAACAGTCAATACCGACGCCGGGACCCGACGATCGTGCGGCTCCCCGGGCGCCGACATGACCAGCCGCCGCCGCTCACCCCATCACACGATTGCGCCCCCCATGCTTGGCCGCATACATCGCCTGGTCCGCGTGCCGCAGCAGGTCGTCCACGGTGTCGTCCGGGGTAAAGGCCGCCACGCCGATGCTGACGGTGACCGAAATCGCCCGCTCGCCGACGATGACCCACTGTTCGGCGATGGTCGCGCGCAGCTTCTCCGCAATCGGGCCGGTGGCCGTGAGCGGGCAGTCGGGCAGCAGGACGACAAACTCCTCCCCGCCCCAGCGCCCGGCCGCATCGCCGCGCCGCCGGTCGCGGGCAATCGCGGCGGCGACCGTCACCAGCACCGCGTCGCCGGCCTCATGGCCGTAGGTGTCGTTCACATGCTTGAAATGGTCGATGTCCAATGACAGCAGCGCGAGCGGCCGGTGCTCGATGCGGGCGCGCCGCACCTCCGCCTCCAACTGCGTCTTGAGGGCCTGCCGACTGGCGAGACCGGTGAGTGAATCCGTGCTCGCCAGGTGCGCCAGGCGCAGGTTGCTGTCCTGGAGTTGCTCCTGAAAGCGGTCGCTGATGAGGACCAGCTTGTTCAGTCGGCGCAGCAGCTTCTCATAGCGCTCGGCCAGGTCCGTCAGGGGTGGGAGCAGGGGCGCGTCGGCGTGCGCCGGATCGGACAGGGTGGTACGGATGCGGTTGAGCACGCTGTCCGAGGTCGGTACCGGGACCCGGTGCGGCGCCGCGGCGGTCGGCAGCGGCGTCCGGACCCGGGCGCCATAGCGCTCCTCCAGACAGGCGGAGCAGACCCCGCGGGCCAGCCCCAGGTCGGGATGATGCTTGAGGAAGTCCCTGACCCGGCTTTGGTAGTGCTCATCCACCTGGGTCTGGCCGCAGTACCGGCACACCGGCAGCCCCAGTTCACGCAACTCCCGAAACTGCTCGTTGACCTTTTCCAGCCGATCGATCAGGTCGCGGCTGGAGGCCTGATAGCGGTCGGCAATCGCCAGGACCTTGTCCAGCCGAGCGGCGAGCCGCCCGTGGCGCCGCAGCAGCAAGCGGTATTCGGCCGGCCAGTCGACCGGCAGACCGGCCGCTACGGCGCTCTGTAACGCCTGGGCGCGGGTGGCGATCGCCGCCTCCGCGGGGCCCACGCCGTCGTCGGGGTCGGCGGTCTCAGCCATGGCCGGCGACCGTCTCGAACGGGAAGCTGACTTCCTCCCGGAACTCCTCCGCCAGGTCCAGGGCGCGTTCATTGTCGGGGTCATAATACCAATGCAGCAGGACCAGTTGACCGGCGCGCCAGGCGTCCTCGAAGCGGTCGAGCAGGTCGAGCATGCACTTGGTGCTGCTGCTGTTCATATAGGGCATATCAACGACGATGGTGATGGCCTCATGGCGCTCCCCGAGATAGGCGTCCACCCAGGATAGGATGGGCTCGAAAAAGCGGAAGGAGTTCTCGGGGTAGGACTCGCCGCGCAGGGTCAGGGTGCGGTTCTCCGGGGTAAAGAGCACGTGCGGGGTCGTGCGGGTCTGCGGCAGGTCGAGTGATCCTATTGTCGGGCTTACGGTCGGGCTCACGGTCGGTCTCCTGGTCGGTCTCATTCAGATGCGCACGAGGATGCTGACAAACTCCCACTCGCCCGCGAGCGGGGTGCGTGTGACCAGCAGCGGCCCCGCGGCCCGCCGGGCGATGTCCAGCAGACCCAGGCCGGCGCCGCCGGGCGATGCCGGCCGCGGCGCGCGCAATTGCTCCTTGTAGCGCCGCCGCAGGGCCTCCTTGTCCAGTCCGTTCAAATCCACGATGCGTTCCTCCAGTGCGGCGGCATCCACCCGTGCCGCGACGTTTCCGGCCCCCACGGCGAAGCGCTCACCATCCCACAGGATGCTGATGATGGCACAGTCGGGATTGTGCGGCTGGCCCGGGGTGAAGCCCTTGGCGTTCATATAGTTGCGGACGTTCTGGGCCAGTTCCACATAGACCGCAAAGACATCCAGCACGGCCGAGTGCTCCGCCGCCCGCTGTTCCATGTGTTGGCGCACGGCCACCCCGAACTCCTCGATCAGACCATGCGAGAAGGGCCCGTTGAAGCAGGTGAGCACATCGTGCAGGGCGAAGGTGTTGCGCAGTTCAAAGAGGTCGATGCTGGGCATGGGCCACTCTCGGGGGTGATGGCAGGGCGTGCGGTCAGGCGGCATGGGGTTCGCTGCCGGCGGCGTTTGCTGCGGTGGCCACCTGCCAGCCCAGCACGGTCACGTCATCGCGGCGCGGGTAGGCGCCGGCATGGCTACGTAATTGCTCATGGAGGGCCTCGCAGCGGCGCGCGCCAGGCTCGCGCCATTGCTGTTCAAGCACCTGGCGCAAACCGCTGCGTCCGAATGGCAGCCCCCGCGGCCCTCCCGGCTGGTCCAGCAGCCCGTCGCTGCACAGGCAGAAGGATATATCCGGCCGCAGTGCCACGCGGTGGCTGGTAAAAATATGGTCCGGCCGGGAGCGTTTATAGCCCAGGCTGACGCGATCTCCAGGCAATTCAGACACCTGGCCATCGGTCACGACATAGAGCGGCAAATGGGCGCCGGCAAAGACCAAGCGGCCCTGGGCCGGTTGCAGCAAACAGATCGCCGCGTCCAGGCCGTCGTCCGAGGGGGTCGCGGCGGTATCCTGATGCAGGGTCGCGCGGATCGACTCATTGAGCCGCTGCAACAGCAGTGCGGGCTCATAGCAGTGTTCATCCCGGATCAGTCGGCGCAGCCCGGTGACCGCCAGGATTGCCATCAGGGCGCCCGGGACGCCGTGTCCGGTACAGTCCAGGAGTGCGACCAGACCACCCTGCGGGCACTCCTCCAGGCAATAGATGTCCCCACCCACGATATCGCGGGGCAGCCACAGGCTGAACCAATCGCTCAGATAGCCGTCCAGGGTCCCGGGCGGCGGTAACAGGGCGGTCTGGATGCGCTGCGCATAGTGAATGCTATCGGTGAGGTTGCGCAGTAGTTGCTCGGAGCGCTCCTTCTCCTGCCGCAGGTCCGCGAATGCCTGCTGCAACTGCCGTGTCATCTCGTTGAAGGCAGATGAAAAGTCGCCCATGAAGTCGACCCGCTGGGAGAGGTCGCCGGCGGCGATCTGCTGGGTCTTCCAGGTCAGGTGGCGCAGGTTGGCCTGCAGGCTCTTGAACGACTGGAGGACCCGCATCTTGCCCGCCGGGGGGGCGCGATCCAACTCGCCCCGCGCCATCGAGTACATGAAATCGGCGAAGTCATCGTATTCGCACACGAGGCGGTTGAAATAGCCGACGAACTGCCTGAACTCGTCGTCCGGGTAATCGGGCGGCAGGGCGATCGGCGCCGACTTCTCACCCCGCAGGATCTGGTAGACAGTCACGGTCAACTGATCCAGGTACGGTGCCGCAACGGTGACCATGCGTGAGCGAGGGGCGTCCGGGTGGTTCAGAGCGCGTGCGCCTCGAAGCGGCACACGCGATCACCCGAGGCCCAGCAATCCACCTCGCGCACCTGGAACTCGCGCCCGGTATGGGAACTCAGCAGGCCATGGATAAAGCCCTCGTCATAGGTGCATACCTGTTCGCCGCAGACCGGCAGGCCGGAGCAATCCAAGTCCTCGGCGACCGTGAGCGTGAACCGTAGTCGCTCCAGGTCCGCCTGTTCGACGCGCAGAATGCCCATACTCAATTTTCGCAGCGCCTCCTGGAGATCACCCACGAATTCCTGGAAGTTGCCCTTTCTCGTCAATACGTGGTCATAAAACTGCACCCCCGCCTCGCGGCCGGCATCATAGAAGACCCGATCCGCCTCCGCGACGCCCATGCGCTGGATGAGCACGTCGCGGAGCGTGAATTGCATCAGGCGATAGACTGCAACGTTCATCGAATCGCCCAGATTGGGCCGGCCCTCGGCGAGGTTGCCGAGCATCGACCAATTGAATAGCGAATCGGTACGCTCTTCTTTGAACATCGGGTGGCCTCATTGAGGTTGACAGGTGGCGCCGCTTGGGAGTGGGGCCGGCGGGCGTGGGCCCGGGGCGGACCGCCGGCACGCGCGGGTGGTGCGACCATGCTACGCCCCACCCCCGGGCGTCTTCAAGGCGTGACTTTGGGTAAATCCAGCCGATCAGTGGGAGCGGCGTCGCGCCGCGATCGGGTCGGGCGGCAAGTCCGGGCGTTTCGGCGCACGCCGGGGCGGGCGCTCCTGAGGGGCGTGCGCCCGGCTTAGTCGTTGCGTCCTCGGGCGCGCGGCAAGCGGGTCCGCGTCCTCGTAACAACGCTCCAGAGACTGGGCAAGTATTCCCGTAGGATGGGTAGAGCGCAGCGAAACCCATCGTTTGCGCGCGTCTAAGGCGTTGGTTGCTGGGTTTCGCTGCGCTCTACCCAGCCTACAAGTCGCGCGCGGATCGGGCCGGCAGCGAATACTTGCCCAATCTCTCCAGCGGTGTCACGCGTGTGTCAGGCCCTCTGCGCCGCGAGCACCGGCGGCCGGCATTACGAGCAAGGTCCCGTCGTGGTAGGCAGGCCACTGGTGACCCAATGGCGGCTACGGGTCGTATCAGCGATTGCTGCGTTATGATCAGGCAGCAGCGGGGGACGGCAATTCATCCCACAACAGGTACCGAAATGGGGACAGCGGAATCCACTTGGGCTGCTCTGATACCGTCAGGGCACGGAAGCGAGCGAGTTCCCTTTTCCGTGCCGCGGGCCGGCCCCGGGAGTTGAGCTTGAGGATGTCGATGCTGAGGCTTGCACGTTCGCGATCGATCGATGACGCGGCGGGATTCGCGGCGATGGTGCCATCTTGGTGGTTATAGATGAAGAACCGGTCAAACCGGTAACCAGGCTCGTCGGGTCGCAGGAGCGTTTCGGTGAAACGCTCGTCTTCCTTCTCCTGGCAATGGCGGCAGCAGAGGTATAGATTCTCCCAGCAATACGCCTGCGTCGGGAACCGCGCCTTGGGCTTGAAGTGGTCGATGGTCGGGTCGGTGCCGGTGTTCATGGGAAACCAGTCGCAATAGGCGCAATGATCTTCGGTCATGTCACTGAGTAATGGGAGCAGTCGGTGGTTGACCCGCTGGCCTTGCCACTGTTTCCACTGAAAGCAATAGCTGCTGTTGTTGGCAAGGCGCCGGGCGAACTCGGTTCCCCATGTTTGCCAATTTTCCGACAACCAATCAGGGCAGGGTGGCCGCGTACAAGGCGTCATGCGGTCGTCTCCCTGACCGGCTCCGCCAGGCGCCGTTCGACTTGGCGCAGTTCCGGATGCACGATCGCCAGGACCTCTTCCCCGAAGGCACCGAGTTCCTGTGCCTTTGCCTTAAGCGCTTCAAGTGCTCCGGGTTCGCGCCGGAGTGCTCGATCGCGGAGGTCATAGAAGACCTTCAACTGTTCGTCTACCTGGGGCGCGAATTCCGCCTCGATGCCGAGCACATCGCGTAGCACGGTCGCGTAGCTGTTGCCGAGCATACTCGGCAGGGTCTCGCCAACGTGGCCTCGACCCTTTTCGTCCAGGAAAAGCGGATAGATCCAGGCATCGTCGGCGGAAGCGATGATGAAGGGGGAGTGGGTTGAAACGAAGACCTGTGCGTTTGGGAAAAGGTCTTGAATGACCGGCAGGACTTTACGCTGCCATGCGGGGTGCAGATGGACCTC
>Ga0247837_1000837_pt1 | contig 66600 bp, 32 predicted proteins | sample LaCtaG_2_FD_187115 | JGI IMG/M metagenome (GOLD analysis project Ga0247837, IMG submission 187115) | Freshwater microbial communities from meromictic Lake La Cruz, Castile-La Mancha, Spain - LaCruzMarch2015_14.5m | ecosystem: Environmental > Aquatic > Freshwater > Lake | place: Spain: Castile-La... | reverse complement strand
GCGGTGGCGCTGGGAATTCTCGAGCAGGGGCTCTCGTGGGATGATGTCCTTAGAATTCGGCAGCCCAGCCTATGAAAATACGAAAAAAAACATTAGGTTAGTGAAGAACCAAACTGAACCAGTGCCATCGCCGAGGGCAGCCAGTATTTCCTCTCCCGCCCGCGGCGCTTCGGTAAGTCCCTGTTGCTCGACACCATCGCCGAGGTCTTCGCCGGCAACGAGCCGCTGTTTCGGGGCCTTGAGATCCATCCGCACTGGGACTGGTCGGTGCGTTTTCCGGTCATCCGCATCAGCTTCGGCGGCGGGGTCCTGCGTGACCGCCAGGAACTCGATGAGCGCATCGGCGAACTGCTGGAGGACAACGCCCGGCGGCTGGGCGTCACGGTCGCCGCGCCCACCAGGCCCGGACAGCTCGCCCGGCTGATCGTCGAGGCCGAGGCCCTGACCGGCCAACGGGCGGTGGTCCTGATCGATGAATACGACAAGCCGATCCTGGACAATCTCACCCGCCCGGAGGCGGCCCGGGAGATGCGTGACGGGCTGCGCAATCTCTATTCGGTGCTCAAGGACAACGACGCCCATCTGCGTTTTGCCTTCCTGACCGGGGTCAGCAAGTTCAGCAAAGTCAGCATTTTCTCGGGGCTCAACAACCTCAACGACATCACAGTCGATGCCCGCTACTCGGCCCTGTGCGGCTACACGCAGGCGGATGTGGATCAGGTCTTCGCGCCGGAACTGCCGGGGCTCGACCGGGCCGAGGTGCGCCGCTGGTACAACGGCTACAACTGGACCGGCGAGGCGGTCTACAACCCCTTCGACCTGCTGTTGCTCTTTGCGAAGCGCGAATTCCGCGCCTTTTGGTTCGAGACCGGCACCCCGACCTTCCTGGTCGACCTGCTCACCGCACGCGGCTTCTTCACCCCGGACCTGGCCCGGCTGCACAGTTCCGAGGCCCTGCTCTCGGCCTTCGACGTGGAGCACATCGCCCCCGAGGCCCTGCTGTGGCAGACCGGCTATCTGACCTTCCATGGATCGCGACGCACCGGGGCGCGCATCGAGCACACCCTGGGCTACCCGAACCTGGAGGTACAGACCGCGCTCAACGACGCCCTGCTCAAGGGCCTGATGGGCGACCCCATGGCGGCCGAGCGGGCGCAGAGCCGACTCTACGACACCCTGGTCGGCGGCGACTTCGCGGCCCTGCGCGCCCATGTGCAGGCCCTGTTCGAGGCGATCCCCCACCACTGGCACGACAACAACCCCATCGCCCGGTATGAGGGCTTCTATGCCAGCGTCTTCTACAGCCACATCGCCGCCCTGGGCCTGGACCTGACCCCCGAGGACGCCACCGCGCACGGCCGCATCGACCTGACACTGCGCTTCGAGGCCCAGGTCTGGCTGTTCGAGTTCAAGGTGGTGGAACTCGCGCCCGCGGGCCGGGCACTGCAACAGCTCAAGGACCGCGGCTATGCGGACAAATACCGCGCCCTGGGCCAGCCGATCCATCTCATCGGCATCGAATTCAGCCGCGAGCAGCGGACCCTGGTCGGCTTCGAGGTCGAGACCCTGGTGCCGACCTGAGCCAGCGCGGGGCGGGGTGCCCCCGGTGGGAGCGGCTTTACCGTGAAAGTCGCGCAGCGACGCTGTGGGAGCGGCTTCAGCCGCAACGAGACCCTGCACCCCGGTAGGTCGGTAGGTCGGGTTAGGCGCGCGCGGCACAAGTTCGCGTTTTAGCCTGGAGGCTTATCGCGCGCCTTAACCCGACGGCGAGGCTGCCTGTCGGGTTACGGCGCGCACCGACACCGCGGCTGGGACGCGATACCATCGGGGCGCGCCTGACCCGACCGACGGCCCCCGCGGGCCGGCCGCTTTCGGTTCTGCTACTTCTTCGTTTGGTCCTTGTTGAACAAGCCCATCTCATATTCCAGGTCGTACCGGCCGAACACCAGGTTGGCCTCGCGCAGGAGCTCCTCGAAGAGACTCTGCGGGTCCTCCCCGTCGGCGATCCGCTGACCGACCAAGGTTTCGAGCGCCTCTTTGAAGCTGGTAGCCATAAATACCTCCACAGGTTTTGTCGTGCACCCACAGTATAGTCGGCCGGGTAGGCAGGACAACGCTTGTTGGCCCCTTTGTTCGCTGTCCGCAGGTCGGCGCCTCAGTCCGGTCGGTCTGGTCAGGCGCGCGCGGTACAATGTTGCTTTTTAGCTCAGAGGCATAGTGCGCGTCGGCCTTGATCATCGTCCCGGCCAGGCGGCATCCTAGGGTGGACAAGCGCAGCGCAGTCCACCAGCGATAGCGCGGGATTCGGTGGACTGCGCTATCGCTTGTCCACCCTACGGCCGGAGCCTTGATCGAGGCCCGCGCGCCGTAACCCGACGACGAGGCCGCCTGTCGGGTTACGGCGCGCGCCGACACCGCGCTCCGACGCGATAACATCGGGGCGCGCCTAACCCGACCTACCCGACCTACCCGACTATGGTGGCGGCGGTTCGGTGCGAAAACCAACAGACGTGCGGGCCGCGGCGCACCGAACATGAGGGGTCGCTGAGCAAGCCCAGCGGGCTGGCCAAGGAACGGCCGCGCCCGGCGGCTGACCTGCCGGGGCCGTCCCGCAACGCACCCGCGGTTGGCCGGGGTGTATCCTTTTGCCGTCGCCTGCGTCTCCTTCCATGTCGCGGGCCATCCGCTGCTTTCCATGACCGGTGTCGAGGATGTCTCACCCATGACCGTGCTCGTCATCGCCGGGCTGCTGACCTTCGCCCTGACCACGCTCTTCAGCATGGCCGGGGTGGGCGCGGCCCTGATCCTGATCCCGGTCTTTCTGGCCTTCGGGATCGAACTGCAGACGGCCATGGCGACGGCCCTGCTGCTCAACGCGGTGGGGATGACGGTCGCCTCCGTCACCTTCGTGCGCAAGGGGCTGATGGAGTGGCGACTGGTCCTGCCGATGCTGGTGCTGGCGGTCGGGCTGTCGCCGCTCGGGGTCTGGGCCGCCCACGGGATGGATCGCAGCGTGCTGCTGTGGCTGTTCGTCGGCTTTCTGGTCTTCGCCGCGGCGATGATGGTGTGGTACCACCCCACACCGCGCGCATCCCGCGCGTCGCTCGCGGCGACCCTGGCGCTGGGGCTGCCGGTGGGCGGGGCGGCCGGCTTCATCGGCGGCCTGCTCGGGGTGGGCGGCGGCAACATCATACTGCCGGCCCTGGTGGCGTCAGGGCTTCCGCCCAAACGGGCCTCGGCCAGCGCCTCATTCGTCGTAATCTTTGCCTCCATCAGCGGCTTCCTGGCCCATGTCCAGGTCGCCCGGATCGATACCGCCCTGCTCGTCGTCACCGCACTGGCGACAATGGCCGGCGCGGCCTTGGGTGCCTGGCTTGCGACCGAGCGCCTGTCGGCCGCGCAGTTGAAGCGCGCCATTGCCCTGGTCCTGATCGCGGTCGCCCTCAAGACGGCGTGGGACCTGCTGCGGCCCTGATACGGCCCTGGTGCGACATAGCACATTGACCTTTACTTGGAACCTGGATTCGGCAATCAGTCCGCGAAGAACGCGAAAAACGCGAAATAACACAAAGAGATAACCACGCCCGGATACTCACCCCTGCGGTGAGTGCCTGCCGGGCAGACAACTCCTTGTTCTTATTCGCGTTCATTCGCGTTTTTCGCGGACTGATTGCTCTTTCCAGGCTTAACGACTCATCCCTGACTCAGGAACCCGAACATGAACGATGATCGTCAAATCCTCCTCAAGGCGCTCGAATTCCATGGCCACCGCTGCTGGGCCAGTGTGGCCGGGGTGCGGGTGGGGCTCGCCGCCCGGCGGATACTGAACGTCAAGCGCTCCGGCGGGCGCCAACTCCACGGTTTCGTCGAGATCGGCGAAGACCACGGCGGCATGTGCTTCGGCGACGGGGTCCAGTACGCGACCGGCTGCACCCTGGGCAAGGGTAATCTGGAGAAGACCCCCTACGGCAAGCTTGCGGTGACTCTGATCGAGCGGGCCAGCAACCGGGCGATCCGGGTGAGCTACAAACCGACTCTGCAAAAGCAGATCGGCGCCTCCGCCTTCATGACCAAGCGCGGCCAGGGCATCGAGCCGGACGACATCCCTGAGGCCGAGCAGTTGGAACTGGTGGACCTGATCTGGAATGCCCCGGAGGCGGACATCCTGACGCTCGGCGAGGTCTTCGCGTTCGAGCGCGACTGGCTGCCGGAGGTCATGGGTTTCGTCCCCTGCACCGCCTGTGGGGAACTGACCGCGAAGGCCTACCTGCGGGTGGTGGGTGACAAACACGTCTGCATCCCGTGCTCGGGGTACGAGCGCTGAGAAACCGATCCCTAACAATAGTATTCGTAAGTTAACTGATTTCCGGCTAATGACCGGGCTCGATCACCTTGAACAGCGCGTCGGCGCCTATCCGCTGCTGGCCTTCGGTGCGGTCTTTCTCGCCGGGGTGATCTCTTCCGCCTCGCCCTGTGTGCTGACCACCATCCCGCTGGTGGTCGGCTTCTTCGGGGTCGTCTCCTCCTCCTGTGCCAACAAAACCCGTTGCGGCTTAAGCCGACTTGCGTGTAACTTGGCGTCCGTTCACCACCAAGGCGGGACCAATGAACGATAACGCCTCAGAGGTGCGGCATGACCACGACGCTTGAGGTCGGCAGCCTGAGCCCGGGGCAGCGCGCGAGCGGCACCTGGGCGGCCAGCCTCCTGCACGCACTCGCCCGCGACGAAGCCGCCGGACGGCGCCCGCAGCGACTGACCGAGCCGCGGCTCGCCACCTGGAACCGCTTCCGTGGCCGCCTCTGCGCCACCGATCTGGTCTCGCTCCTGTTCGAGGATGCGGCGGTCATCCATCGGGTGCCGTTCGATGCCGCGGCCGTCGGCGGACCCTTGCGCGTCGATCAGCTCCCCGCATCGGTCACTGCGGGATGGCTCGAGGCGATCACCTCGCTCGACCTCCACCTGGCCGCGGCCGAGTACATCGCGAGCCAGGCCACACTGCTCGGCCTCCCGACGCGCATGGCGCGCTCGGAACTTCACGTGGTCAAGCCGCACCAGAAGGTGCTCGAACTGCCGGGCACCGGGGGGCAGCTCGCTCACCACCTCGTCTCGTCGCAAAGCGATCTGAGTCTCACGGACAACTTCGTGCTGGCCTGCGGGTCCTGGCAGGAACTCACGCTGGCGGGCATCGTGGCGCTCGATCTTGGCGCCGCCACGACAGCGCTCGTCACCAGGGTCGAGGTCGCCGAACTGCGCGAGCCCAAGCATCCGCTGCGGCAACGCGGCTTCGATGTCGTCATCGGCCTGCACCCCGACAAGGGCGGCCTGTTCCGGGTCGAGGACCAGCTCGCGATCTGGTTCAGCGGCGCGAAGATCCTGCTGGTCTGAGCCATGACCGCCAAGTTCATCCCCATCGGCGAGCCCGCCCACGACGCCGAACGACAAGCCCTGCGCTATCTCGTCGAAGGCCTGCCCGCCGACTACACCGTCTACGGCAACGCCTGGCTGGTGGAGCGCACGGGGGTGGTCTACGAGTTGGACGCCGTCATCGCCGCGCCGCACGCCATCTACGTGGTCGAGACCAAGTCCTACCGCGGGCGGATCGAGGGCACCGACCACGACTGGTACATCCCCTACCCGGTGCCGAGCCCGCTGAAGAAGAACCGCATCTGCGCCCAGGTGCTCAAGTCCCAGCTCAAGCGTGAGAGTTATCAGGCCGGGCAGGTCTGGGTCGAGGGCCTCGTCTTCCTCTCAGCGACCACTGATTGCGGCGTCCAGGGTCCGGCGTCCAACGATCGACTGTATACCCGCAAGCGCATCCTGGCCGCGATTCAAGACGCCGGGCTGGTGCAGCGGTTGAGCGGTCACCGTTCGATGCCCGCCACCGAGGTCGCCGAGAAGGACCTGCTGCGCCTGCTCACCGGGACCGGCAAGGGCCCGCGCCCGGTGCGACGGGTGCGTGAGTACGAGATCGAGGACACCCTTGCGCATCACGACACCTTCACCGAGCTGCTCGGCAGGAACAGCCTCTCCGGCGCCGAGCGCGTGCTGCGCATCTACAGCATCCCGCCGCTCGCCACCGACGCGCAACGCGAGCGCATCGGCGAGCGGGCCCGCTGGGAGGCCCAGGTGCTCGGGCGTCTCGGGCGCAGCGCGGGCATTCTCAGTGCCGATCCGCCGTTCGCGGACGAGGCCGGCATCGTCCTGCCCTTCGAGCACTTCCCAGGGATCACGCTGACCACCTGGGTCGAGAAATACGGACCGGGGACCAAGAGCAAGCAGCGGGCCGACCTCATGGCACGCACCGACCTGTGGATGCGCATCGCCGCCACCATCGACGAGGCGCACACCCAGGGCGTCGTCCACCGTCTGCTGCGACCCGCGGTCATCCTGGTGGAGGACAGCAGCGAACCCAAGGCGATCCGCGTCACCGGCTTCGACCTCGCCAAGCAGTTGACCAGCGAGACCACCGTCTCGCTCACCCTGCTTGCGGACGAGCGCCTCGTGTTCGCCGCGCCCGAGGTCGTGACCGCCTTCAGCAGCGCCGAACCGGTCTCGGATCAATTCAGCCTGGGCGCTATCCTGGCGCTCCTGCTTACCGGTAAGCCGCTATTCGAGACCACGCGCGCGCTCATGGGCCAGCGCCGCCTGCTGGTGCGCGTGCGCGACCTCGCCCAACGCATCCCCTTGTCACTCGATGAGGCGGTCACACGCATGCTCGAGCTGCGATCGACTGACCGTTTCCCCTCGCTCGCGCAGGCCATCGAGGCCGTGCGTATCGGCCGCGACCCCAGGCCGCGGGTGCAGGGTATCCTGCCCTACCTCCAGAAGACCCCGCTCGACGCCGACAACCTGGAACCGGGCACGCGGATCGGCCCGGACTACGAGGTCATCACGCGGCTGGGTCAAGGCGGTATGGCCGTCGTCTACGCGGCCCGGCACCTGGTCAGCGGTCGCACCCGCGCCCTCAAGATCGCCCGGACCGAGGCCGCGGCCGAAGAGGCCCTACGCAACGAATACCAGGCCCTCTCGCGTCTGGATCACCCCAACATCGTGCGTGTCATCGACCTCACCAAGATGGTCGAGGGTCGGCTCACCTTGGTGATGGAGCGCGTGGGCGGACAGACCCTGCGGCATTGGTTGGGGCGGCACGCCGACCCCGATGCCCACACCCAGCGGCGACTCGCCGAAGACCTGCTCGCGGGGCTCGACTACCTCGAACAGCAGGGCATCACGCACAAGGACCTGAAGCCGGACAACCTTATTGTTAGTGATAGGATTGTCAGTGATGGCCCGGGAGCCGATGGGCAGCTCACCCTCATCGACTTCAGTCTGGTGGCCATCCCCGAGGATGCCCCCTACGGCGGCACCGCACTCTATCGCGATCCCGCCGGCGGGCGCTGGTCGCACGCCACCGATCGTTTCGCCGCCGCCCTGTGCCTGTTCGAGCTCTATGCGGGCCGGCACGCCTTCGACGGGCGTGTTCCCGAGCCCGGTCAGTGGCCTTGCGTGCGGGAGGATGACATCGACCCGCCGGGCCTCGCGGCCTTTTTCAGGAAGGCGCTCGACCCGTCGGCCGAGCGCCGCTTTCCGTCCGCCCGGGCCATGCGCGACGCCCTGCTGGTCGCGCTGGGTCAGGACGCGCTCGTCCATGAGTCGCTGCAACCAGCCGCGCAAATCGAGACCGCGACGCCACTGCGCCTGACCGGACTCCCGGGTCGCGCGGTCAACGGGCTCTTGCGCTGCCAGGTGACGACGGTCGGCGAACTGCTCGCACTGTCCCCCGAGCAGATCCGCTCGCTGCACGCCATTGGGACCAAGACGGCGGCCGACCTCATCGCCTTCCAGGACACCCTGCGCGGGCGCGGCCTGAGCGCCACGCCGGGGCCCGGCACCCGCGGCGAGCCGCCCCTGGTGCCCGAACTCCTCGACTCGCCGGAACCCGTCGCGCGCCTGCCCCTGCCCAGTGGCGTGCTGTCGGCACTCGCCGAGTACCGGCTCCCCACCGTCGGGGCGGTCGCCGGCCTCACCCGCTCCGCCCTGCTGGCGGTGCCCGGCATTGGCCGCAAGCGACTCGCCGAGGTCGTCGAGGCACTGTATCGCGTGCGCGCCCAGGGTCCGGACACCGCGGGAGGACACACGCTGGACCGCCTCTGGGAGCTGGCCTCGCGGCCGCTCAACGAACGTCAGCGCATCGCCGTCGAGCGGGTCCTGGGCCTGCTCGATGCGCCCGAGGCACCGGCCGACATCGCCCAAGACCTCGGCAGCTCGCGGGCCCAGATCAGCACCGACTGCGCCAAGGGGCTCGAGCGCATCGATCTCACCATCCTCGCGGACGCCCTAGGCGCGCTCGATACCCTGCTGGACGGCTTCGGCGGTATCGTGCGCAGCGACGAGCTGGGCCTGCGTTTCGAGGAGGAGTGGCCAGGGGGCATGGTGACGGGGGTCGGCATGGTCCGGCTCCTGGTGCGCCTCGCGTCGGCCCGCGCCCAACTCCTGGCGGTCGATGGCGTCGCGGTCCCGCTCGTCGTGCGTGCCTCGTTCGACCGGGACCTGCTGCGTTCCTTCGTGGCCGAGGTCGAACGGGTCGCCGGACAGTGGCCGCCGGTCGAGCCCGAGACCGCGCGCCGCACCCTGTCGCCACTGCTGCCCCAGTACGATCGTGATCCGCTGTCGCTCGGGATGCGGCTGTGCGAGGGCGTCGAACTGACGGACTCGGGCCAGTTGTTCATCGGCCCGGTCGATCCCAAGCAGAGCATCGGCTTCGTCCTCGACCAGACGCGCGAATCCATTGCACTCGATGACCTGGAGCGCCAGGTCCGGCGCACCTTCGGCGCGGCCACCCCCTACCCGGATACCGATCACCTGATGGCGATCCTGCGCGATCTGGATTGCCGCGTACAGGGCGACGCCGTCATCCCCGGGCGCCGGGGCTCGGTGCTCGCGCAGCCGGCCCTGGCGGCGGACGCGTTGCCCGCCACGCTCGGCCACGCGCGCACGCCCGAGGCCGTCGTCCGCGACATGCTGCAGGACGCCGCCGCGTCGCGCGGCTTTCGGATGCTGGTGACACCCCCGGAGCGGCACACGCAGATTGGTCCCTCGGTGGCGGCGGCACTCGGCGCAACCTGGGTCTCCTTCGATGACGCCTTCTTTGCCGAGCATGGCGCGGACATCGCCGCGCTCGAACGCGCCGAGCGCTTCGTCGCCCAGCGCGATACCTTGACCGAGGCGGCCGAGGAAACGCTGTTGCGCCTGCTCGACGAGCACGGACGGGCGGGCAATCGGGTGGTCCTGGGCGACACGGCCCTGTTCGGCCTGTGCGAAGCCCTGGACTTCCCCCGCCGGCTCTACGACGAAACCCTCTCCGGCAGCCGCGGCTTCTGGGTGCTGGTGGTCCCGGGCGTCATCCACAACCGCCAGCCGCGCTTCAACGAGGGCGCGCCCCTGTGGCACCTGGAAGGCGCTACGCTCGCGTTGTTGAACCCGCTGCCGGCCGCGGCTCAGGGGCCGTCATGAGTGAGCGGCTTGTGCAATTGGCGCAGAAAACACCGTATTCAAACGGTCCCCGCGCAATCGCAGGATTGCGGAGGCTTCACCGTGCAGGTCGCGCAGCGACGCTGTGGGAGCGGCTTCAGCCGCGACGAGACCTCGCGAACTCGTGGTCTCGGGGACGATGTAGGGTGGATAAGCGCAGCGCATCCACCAGCGGCGCCGATACCTTGGCTGGTGGATGCGGCGCGCGCAAGCACCGTGCCCGATCCGCGGCGCTGTGCCGCGCGCCTTATCCACCCTACCGACTACGGACTGCGGTCGCGGCGAAGCCGCGGGTCGGAGCGCCGGCATCTTGCCGGCCCGCCGCCGCAAGGCGGCGAATCGGAGCCACGCGTGGCGCATAACTCATTGGCCACAGAGAATAGCGACGGCGCTCCGCGCCGTGGCCGGCAAGATGCCGGCGCTCCCAGGCCATGGGCGGGTAATTCTCGGGCAATTCTCGGGCAATCGCCGGCCGTAACTGCCCGTTACCACTGTAACTTCGGCGGCCGCACAATTGCCCGACGCGTTGCGGTACTCGCAATGCGGACACCCGACAGCGCCTTTCCACACCGCAGTCCCGTAGGTTGGGGTGAGGAACGAACCCCAACAAAGCCGCTGAGGCATCATGAAGCCCGCTGACCGAACCAGACTGACCACCGCCCTACGCGACCACGTCGCCCGGGTCGCGGAGGACCTGCGCGCCCAGATGCAGGAGCAGGGGCCGCGTGCCGCGTCTGCCGTGCGCGAGCGGGCCCGGGCGCTCCATGCCGACGAGCAGGTCGGCGAGGCCTTCGAGGTCTGGACGGATCTACTGGCCCGGCGCGCGGCGGTGCTCTGGGTGCTGAAATCGGTCTATGTGCGGGTCCTGGAGGACCGCGGCCTGCTCGCCCCCGGGCGCATCCTCGACGGCGAGGCCCAGCAGCTCTTCGAGCGCCTCGCCCCCAACCTCGGCGAGACGGCCTTCCTGCGCTGGGTCTATCGCGACCTGGCGAGCCCCCGGGGCGGGCTGCCGGAGCTCTTCAGCCCGCAGCCGGCCGAGATCGCTGCACCCGCGGACGGCCTGTCGCGCGAGCTGCTCGGGTTCTGGCGCCACCGCGATCCCGACACGGGCGCCCACTGGAGCTTTGCCGAGGAGCGCTTCGAGGGCGAGCTGATGGGCGACCTGTATCAGGAGCTCGACCCGGTCGTAAAGGACCGCTTCGCGCTCTGCCAGACGCCCGACTTCGTGCGCGCCTTCATCCTCGACCGCACCTTGACGCCCGCCATCGAGACCTTCGGTGCCGCCGAGGTCCGGTTGCTCGACCCGGCCTGCGGCTCGGGGCATTTTCTCATCGACGGGCTCAAGCGGCTGGTCGCGGCCACCGCGCCGCTGCATCCGGATTGGGAGCGCAAGCGGCTCGTCACCCACTGCCTCGGGCGGGTCGTCGGCATCGACCTCAACGACTACGCCTGCGCGCTGGCCCGCGCCCGGCTGGTCATGACCGCGGCCGAGTTGGCCGGGGTCGGGACCCTGGCCGAGGCGGCACAGTTCCATCCGCACGTCTACTGGGCCGATGGGCTGGAGCAGGTGGAGAAGGGCAAGGACACACGGGGCCAGCAGCTCGACCTCTTCGACCAGAGCAGGAATGAGGCCCCGCGCGGGAGCCTCACGCGGCCCGAGGTGCGGACCGCGCTGCGGACGGTGCTGGAGCCCAGGTTTCATGCGGTGGTGGCGAACCCGCCCTATATCACCGAGAAGGACCGGGTGCGCAAGGAGTATCACCGGGAGAAGCTGGGCCGGGGTCAGCGCTACGTCTCCGCCTACCGGGAATACTCGCTCGCCTCACCCTTCACCGAACGCTGCTTCCAACTCGCCGGCCGGGACGCCTTCGTCGGCATCATCACCAGCAACAACTTCATGAAGCGGGAGTTCGGCAAACCGCTGATCGAGACTGTGCTCGCCGGGTTGGATCTCACCCTGGTGGTCGATAGCTCCCAGGCCTACATCCCCTTTCACGGCACCCCGACGGTGCTGCTCTTCGGGCGCAACCGCAGACCGGGCAGCGGTCCGGTGCGGGCAGTCATGGGCAAGCGCGGGGAGAACGGCACGCCGGATGATCCGGCCAAGGGGCGGGTGTGGGCGAGTATCGTGGAAGGCTGGCAACGGGTGGGATTCGAGAACGAGTATGTCAGCGTATCCGAACTGACGCGGGAGACGTTGGGGAGGCATCCGTGGAGTCTGGGTGGTGGAGGGGCGGCCGAACTCAAGAAGCTGTTAGACACACGCGGTTCCCGAATTCTTGGTGAAAGCGTTGAGTCAATCGGTTTCATGTGCATCACGAAACAAGACGACGTTTTTGTGCAGGATGCTACCGTTTTGCTCCGACACCGCTGCGAGGCTGACTGGATTCGGCCGTTTGGAATGGGTGACATGGTTCGAGACTGGAGCGTTTCTCCCGGTCCAGCCGTAGTCTTCCCATACGATACGCATATTGACCTTCGCTCACTTGATGGCGCGGTAAGCGTCGCTCGATACCTCTGGTCTTTTCGACGAGTTCTCGAAGAGCGCGCAGTCTTTGGCGGAGAGACATTTGGAAGCTCAAAACGATCCTGGTGGGCGTATGGGCAGATCCCAAAGGACCGCTTCCGCACCCCACTCGCTATTGCCTTCGCGGAAGTCGCTACCCATAACCATTTCGTCCTCGATCGCGGCGGCAAGGTGTTCAAACAGACTGCTCCAGTCATCAAGCTCCCCAGCCATGCGACCGAGCAAGATCACCTCGCACTGCTCGGCCTTCTGAATTCATCCACAGCATGTTTCTGGATGAAGCAGATTTCCCACAAGAAAGCCCATGCCAGCCAGCGCCATCACCCTGATCCGGCGCGTGCTGTCTATCAGTTTGGCTCAACGGCTATGCAAGCATTTCCGCTGCCTGAAGTAGGTTCATACAGGGAGAGATTTATCTGCCTTACGAGAGCGCTTGACGACTGCGCACATCGTCGTTTGGCATTAATTGATCAGGAATTTATTACCAAGGCAGTTTCTGTAGCGTGTGGCGCTTCAGATCTGAGGACCTCGCTTTCAAAACGATGGGGTGACGCAGACCTTCTTCGAGAGCGTATGGTGGGGCTGCAGGAGGAACTCGACTGGCTTAGCTACGTTGTGTTCGGGCTCGCTCCTGTCACCTGTCTCATGAGCGTAGACCGGTACGAAGAACTCACCTGCCCCCGCGGTGCGCGCCCCTTCGAGCGGCTGGACGCGCGAGCATCCACAGTCCGCGCTGGTGGGCGAGCTCTAACGGTCGAGGAAGGCGAGGTCCCTCCGGTCGGAGACCTGCCAAGTTGGGCTGAGCCGATCTGGCAAGTCCGTGAGGCTGCGCTACGCGACTCCGAGAGCTTGAAGCTTATCGAATCGCCTGTCTTCAAGCGTGCCTGGCGTGAGACCGAGCAAAACCTCGCTGAGCGTGAATACCGTGCAAGTAAGGATGATGCGGACCTTCGCGCCTGGCTCGCTGACCGTGCGGAAACCTGGGCCACCGGACGAAGCACCGTGTTTACCATAGACCAGATGACAGCGGCGATCCAGGACGACCGAGCGATTCTCGTCGTTGCGGAGGCGCTGTTCGGCAGACCTGATTTCAGTCTGCAACGACTGCTGTCGGAACTACTGAACGCGGATGGCGTCCCGCTGCACCCCGCGCATGTCTACACCGAGGCTGGTCTTCAGAAGCGCAGCGCTTGGGAGAAGGTTTGGGACTTGCAACGCAGCGAGGACGCTGGCGAGCAGATCGACGACATCCCGGTGCCTCCCGAATACAGCCAGGGCAGCCGCGGCAAGTCGACCGATTTCCTCAAGACTGAATACTGGCGCCTGCGCGGCAAGCTCGACGTGCCCAAGGAGCGCTTCATCGCCTTCACCGAAGTGCCCGGCCGCGAGGGTGCCGACACCCTCTACGGCTGGGCCGGCTGGACACCATTGCAACGCCTCAAGGCCATCCTCGCCATTGATGAGGGTCTCGAAGACGACGGCGTGCCGCTCGCCGATCGCATCGCGCTGCTGGACAGCGCCTGGCGCCTGCTCCCCGACCTGGCCCGCGAAGACCCGGCTGCGGCGAACCGCCTCAAGGCCGAGGTCCAGGCCCTGGTCGGCACCGAGGGACCGAGCCAGGCGATGCTCGAGGATTGGCGCCAACGCTTTCCGCCGCCGGGTGGGCGCGCCGGCCGCCGCAAGGGAAAGCTACAATGACGTTCCGCCAGATCGGTTCAGACCAATGAGCGACTCAGTGACAAATCCAGTCCCGCCCTTAGCGCTCGCGCCGCTGCGCTCGCTCAAGATCGAGAACTTCCGGGGCATCCGATACCTCGATCTGCCCCTCGATCCGCGCGTGACGGTGCTCTTCGGGAGCAATGCGGCGGGTAAGACCACGGTGCTCGACGCCATTGCCATTGGGCTCGGGGCCATTGTGAGCCGTATTCCACAGGCCAAGGGCCGCGGCTTCGCCGAGTCGGGCGACCTGCGCATCCCCTACCTCGACCGACCGGAGGTCGATGAGCGCGCGGGCGTTGCCTGTCCATTCGCGCACGTCGAGCTGCAAAGCGTGTCGGGTCTGACCTGGGGGGTGACGAATGCACGCAGCAAAGCCGATCGCGCGCGATCCAAGGGAAAGGCGACCGCGCGCACCCTGAACGAGACCCTGGATGTGCTGGTCTTGGAGGCACTGGATACGCCACCCGGCCAGCCGACCGCGCCGATTGCGCTGGTGGCGGCCTACGGGAATCAGAGGGCCGGGATCGAAGTGCCCTTGCGCGAGCGTGACTTCCGAACCGAGTTTCGGCGCTTGGATGCGTTCGACGAATCCTTGGTCGCGAAGCCGCGATTCAAAGCCGTCTTTGAGTGGTTCCGGATGATGGAGGACGAGGAGCGCCGCCAACGGGAGCATCGACGCGACTTCGACTACCGGCTTCCCGAGTTGGAATGGGTGCGCCAGGCCGTGGGTAAAGCCGGACTCAGATGCAGCAATCCCCGCGTCGAGACCCGTCCGATCCGCATGTTGGTCGACTTTGAGCACTTCGATGGCGGGCGCGAGCCACTTGACATCAAGTCCCTCTCCGACGGCTACCGCACCCATTTCGCATTGGTGGTCGACATAGCTCGGCGCATGGTTCAGCTCAACCCGACAGACGACTTTCAGGACCCGCAGCGGGGCACGAACAGTGCCGCCGTCATCCTCATCGACGAGCTGGATTTGCATCTCGATCCGACCTGGCAGGCGCGGGTGTTTCAAGGACTGCAGCGGGCGTTTCCGCATGCCCAGTTCATCCTCACTACCAATTCCGAGCAGGTCTTGGGCTCGGTCAAATCGTCCTGCGTCAGGGGCTTGGTGTGGCAGGGCGGCGAGATTGTCGTGCAATTGGCTCCATTTGACACGACCCGCTGGTATAGTCACCTCGGGCTTTCCAATCCAGTCTACCCGCGCTTGGCCACCGCGATCGGAGAAAACGAGTTATGACAGCCAAGCTCAACAGGGTACATGTTGCCGGCTTTCGCTCGCTGCGAGACATGGCGCTCGAGTTGACGCCCGTCACGGTACTCATCGGTCCCAACGGCGCCGGCAAATCGAATTTGCTGTGGGCCTTGGAAATGACCCGCTTTCTAGCCTTCGAGTCACTTCAGCTTTTTGTCGGAGAGCGCGGCGGAGCGAGCTACCTCATGCATTACGGTCCACGGCAGACGCCCGTAATCGACATCGAGTTGGAGTTTTCCTCGGACCGCGGGGAAAACGCCTACCATGCACGTCTCGGATATAGCTCTAACGAAAGCCTTATATTTCTATGGGAGAGAGCCGGATTCCGTGGGGGTGCGGAACAGGCTTGGCGATGGTCCGAACTCGGCGCCGGTCATCAGGAGTCGCGGCTGCGGGATGCGGCCAATGCCGGTGACACCACCGCAAGGACGGTGCGGTGGCTGCTGCGACAGATCAATTTTTACCACTTTCACGATACCTCGCGGCGATCCCCCCTACGGACCCGGGATTTCGCGGACGCGGGCAGCGATTATCTGCGCTCGGACGGCAGCAATCTGGCCAGCTTCCTCGATGGACTGAAGGACAGCAGCACAGAAGAGGACCAGGCATCCTGGCGCCGTATCATGTTTCATGTTACGAGCGTTGCGCCGTTCATCAAAGAATTGACCCCGCGGCGGGATCGCCACGGAATCGCGCTGCAATGGGTTGACGAGACAGGTGCGGAGTTCGGACCCGCGCATCTTTCCGACGGCACGCTGCGAGCGATCACCTTGTTCGCAGCATTGCAGCAACCCCGATCTACACTACCCATCATCTCGTGCTTCGACGAGCCGGAACTGGGTCTGCATCCGGCGGCGATCGAGCTTCTGGCGAGTGCGGTTCGCAGTGTCGCCAGCGATCGACAGGTCATCGTTTCAACGCAATCACCGGCACTACTCGACCTGTTTGAGCCCGATCAGGTCGTGGTCGCCGAGCGCCATGAGGGCGGCACTGTCTTTAACCGACTCGATCAGGAAAAGCTCGCGCACTGGCTTAGCGAATATCGCCTGTCCGAGATGTACGACAGTAACTTGATCGGGGGACGGCCGTGACACGTATCCTGGCGGTTGTGGAGGGCCGCTCCGAGGAGCTGTTTCTCAAGCGTACGCTGGCCCCCCGGCTTGCCGGGCGAGGCCTATACCTGGAACCGATGAAAGTGCTGCGCGGCGGAGGTGCACGCGGGGGAGGCTCCAGTTGGCAGCCTTGGCGCAAACACCTTTCGGGGCTCCTCAACGGGCAACCGAGGGTCGGTGTCGTGGTCACGACCTTTCTCGATCTTTATCGGATTCCAAAAGATACGCCGGGTTACTCATCGCCTGACGGGAACGGCGAGCAGCGCGCGGAGTCGATGGTCCGCGCAATCCACGAACAGCTTGGGTCCGATCCTCGTCTCCTCCCTTACGTCCAGGTGCATGAGTTCGAGGCATTGCTTTACTGCGATTTGACTGCGTTGACTCGCGTTGAGCCGGATCTCTTCCCGACGAATCGTGTGAGCACTCTTGTGAATTCTGTCGCTCATCTTGCTCCGGAATCGGTGAACGAAAGCGAGGCCACCGCGCCTTCAAAGCGAATACTCGCGGTGCTGCCCGCGTTCGATAAAATCGACCACGGCGTTCCCGCAGTCGAGGCGATCGGGCTTGACGCCTTGCGCACCAAGTGTCCCCGGTTCCATGCCTGGATCACGAGGCTCGAAGCCTTCGGAGAAGCGCCACCATGACCCTCACCATCACCGAAGCCTTCGACCTCCCTCGCCCGGAAGACATCCGCGCGATGGGCTTCGTCATCAAGCTGCGCGAGGCCGAACCGGACTCCGCGGAGGTCAAGCAGCTCGTCGGCGACTATGTCATCACGCCCGCGGTCGCAAAGGAGCTGCCACGCATCCTCGACGACATGAAGCAGGTGTTCGACCGCGGTGAGGAGTACGGCCGCTTCATCCACGGCAGCTTCGGCAGCGGCAAGTCACACTTCATGACCATGCTGGCGATGCTGCTGGAGAGTGTGCCGCCGGTCTGGGACAAATTCAGGCCGCTGCTCGACGCCCACCGGGACGCGCTCCTCGCCCAGGGTCGCGAGGCGCCTGAGATTGAGCGCTGGCTCCCGCAGGCGCAGCTCCTGGTGGTGCGCATCCACATGCTCTCGGTGCGGGGCCGCACCACAGGCCTCGACCGCGCCGTCTACGACGCCTTCAACGAGGCGCTCAAGCGCCGCGGGAAGGCCCCCTTCGAGTTCCTCAATGTCGATGCGATCTTCGAGGAGGTCCGGCGCGAGGCGCAGGAGTACGGGGACATCGTTTGGAAACGCCTGGAGAGCGCTGGCATCCTGGGCGGCAGCGCGGACTTCGAGGTGATTGCGGGCGGCGCGGCCAAGGCGCGGGAGCGCTTTACCCGCGCTTGGCTTGAGTACAAGGGCCGTGACGCCGACCAGGCCGGCATCGATCCACGCTGGAGCGAGGGGCTCAAGCGCATGGGCGCGCACGCCAAGGCACAGGGCTTCGGCGGCATCGTGCTCATGATCGACGAGTTCCTGCTGTGGCTCGCCGAGAAGTCCGGGCAGGAGTTTGTGCGCGAGACCAATAACCTCAACGTCATCGTCGATCACAACACGGGACAACGCCCGGCGCCCGTCTTCGTCTTCGTGGCACGGCAACGCAACCTCCAGGAGTTTTTCCCGGACTTGGTGGACGAGAGCAAGATCCACGAACACCTCGACCACCACGCCAAGCGCTTCGAACTCACCAAGCTCCAGGATGTGGAGCTGCGCCATATCGTGCGCGGGCGCGTGTTGCGACCGAAGGATGGGGCGGCGGTCGAGCAGGCCGTCGCCGGCCTCGCACAGACGCATCAGAAGCTGCTACCCGCGCTGCTGGCGGGCGCCGACATCGACTACCTGCGCGACGTCTATCCCTTTCACCCGGCGCTGATCGAGATGCTGGTCGACGTGACCTCGCTGATGCAGCGCGAGCGATCGGCGCTGCGCCTGCTCTATGAACTCTTGGTCCTGCACTACCCTGCCCTGCCCTTGGGCGAGCTCATGCCGGTGGGCTCGGCCTTCGCCGCGATCTTCCCGGAGTCCGGGGTGGAGGCGAGCAAGAAAGTGGATCTGATGCAGGATATCCACCACCAGTATCATGTCCGCCTCGCACCGACGATGCACACGATGGTGCAGGACGCGGCCGGCGATTTTGACGCCGAGCGACACCGCGCGCTCGACCAGTTGGTGAAGACGGTGCTGTTGGCCGAGGTGTCGCCGCGTCTGAAGCAGGGCGGCCTCACCGTGGAGCGCCTGGTGCAGCTCAATTCGGTCGACGTGGAAGGTGAGACCTTCCGCGGGCGGGTGCGCGTGGCCGAGACCGACCTGCTGGCGCTCGCGCAACGGGTCCCCGATCTCCAGGTCGCCGGCCAGGGCAAGACCGCCATCGTGCGCTATGTGCTGGGACGCGTAAGCCTGGGCGAGGTCCTGAGTCGGGCGCGCTCCAAGGTCGACAATCCCTCGCAACGCTTCAAGGTCTTTTGGGCGGCCTTGCGGGGCGCCCTCGGCATCGCGGAGACCAAGGGGTTCGAAGAAGGCGGCCCGAACGAAGGTGATTGGGAGCTCAGCTGGCGCCGCACCAGGCGCCGTGGACGCATCAAGCTCGGCAACGTGCGGGAGATGTCCAACGAGGACTTCGACACCCCCCCCGGGACCTTCAAGGTGCTGGTCGACTACCCCTGGGACGAGCCGGGCCACACCGTGGACGAAGATCGCCTGCGCGCGAGCAACGTGCGCAAAAAGCGGGGCGTCCTATATACGGTGTGCTGGCTGCCGCGGCACATGACCCCGGCGGAGCTTGGTGTGCTCACCGAACTCGCCGCGGTTCGCTACCTGCTCTGCGAGGCCGGGCAGGAGGACCTGCTCGAAACGCTGGGCCCCCAGGACCGTAGCCAGGTGCTCGATCAAGCGGGTATCCGCGCCAAGAGCCTGGAAGGCCAACTCGCGGACCTGCTGCGCGAGGTCTACGTGCGCCACGGCGAGTTTCTGGCACTGATCTCCGACGTCGACAGCGGCCGTCCACGCGAGACGCTCGCCGAGAATCTCGAGCACATCAGCGCGCTCTTGATGGATCGCCGCTATCCGCAGCACCCGCATTTTGGCGCTGAGCCGAAGAAGGCCGATCTCGAGGCGCTCGTCGACTGGATGGTCCAGGCCGGCGAGGCCAACGTGTCAGTCGCCTATGACGAGACCGCCGGCCGGGTGCTGCGCACGCTGGGACAACCACTGGAGCTGGTGAACCTGGGGCAGACAAAGGCGTCGCTACGCCTCGACTCCAGGTACATCAAGGATGTCCTCCAGAAGACGGATCACGACTCGGTCGCCTGGACGCCCATCGCCGAACACCTGTGCGACACCTATGGCCTCCAGCCGTTGGTCGTCGACCTTTTTCTCTGTTTCCTCTGCCAGCGTGACCACCGCGCGCTGCTGGAGATCACCGGCGAGGCCATCGAGGCGAAGGTCGGCCTGTCGCCGACGGCACGCATCCGTCTTCAGCGCGGCACGCTGGTCGGCGCCGCCGACTGGCACCGGTTGCGCGACCTGGGCAACCACCTCTTCGGTGTGCCGCGCCCGCCCGCCCACCGCTCGCTGCAGGGCCAGGACCGGTTTGCCGCGACGCTGCAGGACCGCGGCAAGGACAAGCGCGCGGTCATCCAGGGACTGCACGAGCACCTCGTTCGCCTGGGCGCCCAGGGCAGCCCGCGCGCGGAAGGGCTCGTCACCGCCAACACCCGGCTCGCGCCGCTCGCCCAGTCGACGACGGACAGCAACAAGGTGCTCGCGGATCTGCTGGCCCAATGGCCCGACGATGCCGCGGATCCCTTGCGCGCCCTGGTACAAAGCGCCGAAGCGATCCGCGACGCACTGGGCGAGCTGAGCGAGACCGCCCGCAAGAACCTCCAGGCGGGCGTGGGCCACGGTGCACTGGGACCCGAGGTCCAGGACCACCTCCAGGCGCTTGAGGGTCGACTCACCGCAACGCAGGCCGAAAAACCACTCACTAAGGAGTTGATGAAGGAGTGGAACAAGACGGCACAGGGCCTCATCCAACGCTTGCTTGAGCGGCCCGTTCTGCCACCACCTCTGCCGCCAGATCCAGAGCCGCGCCCGGGAGCAGGCGGGGGGCCGTCGCCGGTTCCAGCACCTCGGGTGACGCCCGCAGCGACGCTCTGCGAGAGGCGCATGAATCCGGCCGACCCCGCTGAGGTCAGTGCCTTCCTGGCGGAGGTCAGCGGCGTGCTCTCGGGGTTGAGTGACGGCACGATCCGGGTGGCGCTGGTGTGCCAAGAGGATGCCGAGTGAGCGCTGCCCAGCTCCTGCTGCGACGCCTGCTCGACCAGGTCGGCGGCGCGGCCGAGACTGGCTTCCTCCTCGTCATCGATGGGGAGGGGCTGGAGAATCTGCCCGGCGACATCCCCACGCCCAAAGGGTCCTATGCCGTGCATCGCGTCGGCACGGAAATCGGGTTACGGCATCTCTTGTGGAAGGCCAAGGGGGCGCCGCTCATCGCGGTACTCCCCGAGGCGCTGGCGAACCGGGTCCAGCGGGCGCCCGACCTCCTGCGGCGGGCGCGCAACCAGCGCGTTCATGCGCTATCGGTCAATGACGTGCTGGAGGTGGTGCTCGGCGTCCGTGTGGTGGGCGCTGAAGCGCCCTACATGCAGGAGCTCGCCCTCGAGTATGTCGACAAGCTCGGGATGGCGATCAGCCAGCGCACGCTGCCCACGGTCGTCGATCGGCGCTTGCTCACGGAGCTGCTGGTCGACGCCAGCGTCGGCGAGCAGGTCCGTACCAAGACACCCGCCGAGCTGCTGGCCGGTTGGGTCCAGAACCCGCCTCAGTGGACTGCAAACGTCAGCCAGCTCGTGCGCGACGCCCTGCCCACCATACACGGCGACGAGGGACGCTTGCTCGCTTGGGCGCTCCGCGCCGATCGGCAGGACGAGCTGGAGCAGCGGCTGCGGCAACTTGTCTTGCATGGCGCCGTGCTCACGGTCGAGGCGCCGGAGCTCCCGAAGCCGGCATGGGGGCCGCTCTGGGGCGCGGCCACACAGCCCCCCATCGAGATGGACCGCCGTATTCTTCGGCGCACACTCGCGCGGCTCACCGAGGAGACGCTGACCGCGTTGGGAGATACGGCCGGATCGCTGCTGGCCGAGGCCGACCGTCTGGGACGCGCGACCTTGACACCCACCCAACTCCAGACGAGCCGGGTGTTGCCGTTGGCGCTGGCCGACCGCTGTCACGCGCTGGCGCGGCAGGCGGCCGCGGGCAAGGCGGTCGCGGCCGCGGACATGGCCTGGCTCGGCGCGCACCGGGCGGCGCCGATGGCCCGTGCGGACCTGGCCGTGCTCGACGCGCTCGCGAAGCTATCACGCTACCTGGATCAGCCCTTCGCACCCCAGCAGGATGTCCTTGAACAGGTGCGTGCCTATCAGCGCGATGGGGCCTTCGCCGATCTGGCCGTGATTCAACTGCGGCGGGCACTGGCCGGTAGCGCCCACTACCACGCCGAGGCCAAGACGGTGTTGGGCCGCGCGCGCGAGCGCCGTGACCGTGAGAATCAGCACTTCGCCGAGACGATCGCCGCGGGCTACGAAGCCGCGTTGCACCGTGATGGGCTGACGCCGCTGCATCGTCTCTGGAAACGCATCGTTGCCCCCCTCTGGCAACAGGACGCGCAGGCGCTCGTCTATCTGGTGGTGCTGGATGGATGCAGCTATCCGGTATTCCTTGAGCTGCTCTATGCGCTGGCGCAGGAGAGCAACTTCCCGCTCGGTATCCGGCCCGACGCGCAGGGCCATGTGCTCGGTCTTCCGGGCTTGTCGCCGCTGCCCACGGTCACGAGCCATGCGCGGGGCGCCATCTTCCTCGGGGAACTGCCCCAGGACCCGTTGGTCGCCGAGACGGTGTTCCGGGACCAGGACGAAGCCAAGACCGATAAGGCACGATTCAATCAGAATGCAGCCCTCGATGGTCGCTCACGGCGACTCTTCCTGAAGGGCGATCTGGCCGATGGCGGCCAGGCGTTGCTGATGGCACTCAAGGACGACGCGGTCGCGGTCGTCGCCGCGGTATTCAACGCCGTGGACGACCAGATCGGCTCGTCGAACACCGGCGCGACCGTGCGGCTATTGCCCCAGGACATCATGGGCTTCACGCCAAGCCTGCGCGCGGCGGTGCAGGCGGGGCGGCACCTGCTGGTCACCGCGGACCACGGCCACAGTCCTTTCGTCGACAAGAGCCTGCGGGTCGGCGCCGGCAAGACCACCCGGTACATGACCATCACGGGGGGTGATGCGCCGCCCGCGGGCGTCATGGAGATCGACATCGGCGCGCTGGGTGGTCCGCCCGAACGACGCGCCTTTGCGTGGCGCACCGGCGCCTATCTCGGTAACCCGCAAGTCGGCTTTCACGGCGGCTGCGGTCTCGAAGAGATGGTCGTCCCGCTGGCCTGGATCGAGCGGGACGGCCTGTATGCGGATGAGCCCGCGTGGTGGTTCGGCCGTGGTATCGCGCTGGAAGGCCCCGCGGCACGGCCTGCGGAACCGCCGCTCGACACGCCGATGCCGTCCGAGGTCCCGCCGCCGAAGGCGGGACCTCGCCAGCTTTCGCTCTTCGATCCGGCCGATCGGGCGGAGTCCCTGGGGCTGCCGAGCCCGGTCCTTACGCGTCTGACCGCGGACCAGCAGGCGGTGCTCGTATTGTTGAAGGACAACGGGTCAGCGCGGGCCAGCGAGCTCGCGGATTGCTTGCGCAAGAACCCGGGGCGCCTCAATGGCCTCATGCGCACGCTGCGGCGCACGCTGCACGCAGAAGGCCTGGTGCTCTTCACCGATGAGGTGCTGCCCAGCGGTGAGACACTGTACCGGTTCCAGTCGACCGCACCAGGAAAGGACAGCGCTTGATGACAACCGGCGCCGAATCCCAGACCATCGTAAGCGCGCTGCGCAGCGGCGTGGTCCCGAGCCAAGGTCTCGAACAGCTCGCCACGGGCCTGGACGCGCTGGTGGGTACGGTCAGCGAAGAGCTGGCGTTCGTGGCCGGCGGCAAGGGCCTCTCGAAGTGGATTCGCGGCGAGTACGGGACCGGCAAGACCTTCGCCGCCCGTTATCTGTGCGCCCATGCCAGGCAACGCCGCTTCGCGACCTCCGAGGTGCAGATCTCGATCAACGACACGCCGTTGCACCATCTGGAGAGCGTCTACCGCCGGCTCATCGAGCGGCTGGAGACGGCCGCCGACGGTCCCAATGCCTTTCAGGCCATCGTCGAGGGCTGGCTGTACCAGATGGGCGACGAGGTCATGCGCCTGCGCGGCATCGACGAGGATGACCCCGCGTTCGCGGACGCGACCGAACAGCGCCTCGAGGACAAGCTCGCCGACCTCTCGCGCCGCAATCCGGCCTATGCACAGGTCCTGCGCGCCTACCATCGCGCGACCCATGAGGGCGACTTCGCAACCGCCCAAGGGCTCCTGGCCTGGCTGGCCGGTCAACCCCATACCGATCGTTCGGTGCTCAAGTCCGCCGGCGTCACCGGCAAGGTCGACGGCCAAGCGTCGCTCACCTTTCTCTCGGGCCTGCTGCTGCTCCTGCGCCAATCCGGTTACGGCGGGCTCATGGTCGTCCTCGACGAGGTCGAGACCATCCAGCGCATGAACGCGCAGACGCGCGAGCGCTCGCTCAATGCGCTGCGACAGTTAATGGATATGTTGGCCAAGGACGAACTGCCCGGCCTTTATCTGGTCGTCACCGGGACCCGCGATTTCTACGAAGGATATAAAGGACTGAAGGGACTTGCCCCGTTGTACCAGCGAGTGCAGGTCAACTTCGGCGAGGACGCACGCTTCGACAACCTGAAGGCGCCGCAGGTTCGGCTCTTGCCGTTCACGCAAGAGCGCCTGCTTACCGTGGGCAAGAAGGTGCGCGATCTCTATCCCGCGACGAACCGCGAGCGTCTGCGGGCCAAGGTGGACGATCACTTCCTGCAGGCCCTGGTGACCCAGGTAACCGCCGGTTTCGGTGGCTGCGTGGCCGTGGCCCCGCGGCTCTTCCTGCGCGAGTTGGTGGACGTGCTCGATCGCGTCGACCAACACGAGGCCTACGAGCCGCAAGAGCACTACACACTCAACCTCGCCGACGAGACGACGCTGACGCCTGAGGAGTTGGCGGCCAGGCATGGGCGGGTGTCGCCCACCCCCGACCCACCGGGGGGCGACGCGGCAGGCGCGGGCGCGCCACCGAAGCGGCTGGACGGGTAGCCGATGGGGGGATTCGCGCGCCTGCACCCGCACGTTCAGCACGCGGTCATCCACGACCTGCAGTGGCGGGCACTGCGACCGGTGCAGGAACTCACCATCGACGCCGTTCTCGACGGCGCCAACTGCGTGGTGTTGGCGCCGACGGCCGGCGGCAAGACCGAGGCCGCGATCTTCCCGATCCTCTCGCAAATCCTGACGGACGAGCCCCCGCCGGTGTCCGCGCTCTACGTCTGCCCCATTCGCGCACTCCTCAATAACCAGGAAGAGCGCCTGCGGGGTTACGCGCGGATGGTGGGCCTCGACGTGTTCAAGTGGCACGGCGATGTGAGCGATGCGCGCAAGCAAGGCTTCCGTCAGTCTCCGGCGCATCTCCTGATGACGACGCCCGAATCGCTGGAGGTGATGCTCATCAGCTCGCGGACCGATGCGCGCGCATTGTTTGCCGGTCTCACGACGGTGGTCGTCGATGAGGTTCATGCCTTTGCGGCGGACGATCGCGGCGCCCACCTGGCCGCGATCCTCGAGCGTCTCGTCTGCCTGTGTCAGCGCGATGTGCAGCGCATCGGCCTGTCGGCGACGGTCGGCAACCCGCACCTCATCGGGCAATGGCTGCAGGGATCGAGCGAGCGCAAGCTCCGGCTCGTGGACCCGCCCCAGCCCAAGATCGAGCGGGACCTGCGGATCGACTACCGCGAAGACCTGGCCCAGGCGGCGGCCGGCATCGCCCGGATCGCCCGCGGCAAGAAGAGCCTGGTGTTCGTCGAGAGCCGCGCGAAGGCGGAGCGCGTCGCCCAGTCGCTGGATGGGAGCGGCGTTACGGTCTTCATTCATCATAGCGCCGTGAGCCGCGCCGACCGTGCGCTGGCCGAGGAACAGTTCACCCGCGGGCAGAATACCGCCATCGTCTGCACCTCGACGATGGAGCTGGGCATCGACGTCGGCGATCTCGACCAGGTGATCCAACTCGATGCCCCGAGCTCGGTCGCATCCTTCCTGCAGCGCCTTGGCCGGACCGGGCGACGCGCGAACACGCGGGCCAACTGCACCTTCTTCTGCGTCTCCCCGGAGTCCCTCTTACAGAGCGTTGCGCTGCTGCGACTGGCCGCCGGGGGTTGGGTCGAGGACGTGCGCCCGACCGCACAGGCGATGCATGTGCTCGCCCATCAGGTCATGGCCCTGGTGCTGCAGGAGGGGGGCATTTCCCGGCATCGGCTCTTGCCGTGGGTGCATGCGGCCTATCCGTTCTCAAACGTGTGCGACGAACGCTTCCACGAACTCATCGACACCATGGTCGAGCGCGCGATTCTTTACGAAGCCGACGGTGTTCTATCCCTGGGGACCACGGGCGAACGCCTCTACGGCCGCAAGAACTTCTTTGAACTTTATGCCGTCTTCACCGCGCCTGCGGTGATGCGCGTCCTGCATGGGACGAGCGATGTCGGGCAGGTCCAGGCGCTCTTCGTGTCCATGCATGACCGCAACGAGGGCCCGCTGTGCTTTCGCCTGTCCGGGCGCGCCTGGGAGGTCGTCGCGGTCGAGTGGGGCAAGGGCGTCCTGCGGGTTCGTCCCGCCGCGAGCGGCCGGGTGCCCACCTGGCTGGGCCAGCCGGGGGTACTCCCGGAGGCCATCTGCCGGGCCATGATGGACGTCCTCGTGCGGGAAAACGACGAGGCCAACTGGCTCACCCGCTCGGCAGCCCTCGAACTTCAGTCCATACGGGAAGGTTACGCGGGCCTGCTCGAAGCAGGAAAGGCCCCACTGGAAGACAGGCCCGACGGCGTCCAATGGCACACCTTTGCGGGCGGAGCGGTCAACCGCCTGCTCGCTGCCGGCCTTCAGAAGGCCAGCGGCAAGCAGTGGGTCTCCGGCAACCTCTCGCTGCGCTGCAAGGACATCGGTTTCATTGCAGCGCGTGACGCCGTGCGCACGCTGGCCAGGATCGACTGGGAAAGGACCGCTGCCGATGCCGCGCACAGCATGGCCCGCGGTCCAATTTCCAAGTTCCAACCCTGCCTTCCCGCAGACGCAGCGGATCGCCTGCTCGCGGAGCGCCTCCTTGACCTGCAGGCCACACTGAGGTTTCTCGCGACCATCGACATCGACAGCCAGCGGGCCGGCGACCGCCCGCAGGGCCAGCAGCCGGCGAATGGCGACGAGCGCAGACAGGCGGGGTTGCCGACGGCTGCCGTCACAGCGGTGCTGACGCCGCGCGGCCCGATCCACTCGACCAAGACACAATAGGCACAGCACGCGGTAGCCGGGGCGCCGGTTCTCGTTTACGCTTGTTGTCATGTGACAGCAGACAGCGGGCATTGCAGTCTTGTCCCACCCGCAACTGCCGTTAATCGCTGAGGGTCGCGGGGCGACACCGGCACGCTTGACTGGTGGGTCTCGGGGCGTCCCCGCGTTCGAGGTCCCTGGTTCTCAGGCCCGGGCACTCGGCACACCACGCACAGAGTGATCGATCGATGCCGCCTCAGTCCCCCGAACCATGGTTGAGAAAGAGCGCTGTCACAGGTCCATCAGCCCTGCGCGTCATTCCCATCGAGCAGGTCTACCGCTCCCCCTTTCGCGCGATAGCCCCAGCCCCCGGGCCTTCAGCGCTCGCGGCCTGGCTGGAAGACGGTGCCCCCCGCGATGGGGTGCTGGTGCGTCCGCGGATTCCGAACGGCTATGAACTGCTGCTTGGAGAATTCACCTGGCGACTGGCGCAGGCGGCCCGGCGGGAGACCCTATCGGCCAGGATATTGGAACATGCCGACGACGGTCTCGCACAGCAGTTGGCGGCCCTGGATGCCCAACAGGATACGCAACGGCTCCCGGACGCCATCGCTGCGGCTGGCCATCTTCCTTGGTGCGGCCAGGCGAAGATGGCGATGGCCCACGCCATCCGCGTATTGCGCACCGAGCGGCACTGGTCCTTGACTGCCGCCGCCGCGTTGTTCGGGCTCTCGCGGGCTGAAGGGGCTCACTATGTGCGGGTGTTGACGCTGCCCGCGCCGGTGCTCGAACTGGTCGAACAGGGCGCCTTGTCGTTCGGTCAGGCGCGGGCGCTCGCGCGGCTCGCGCCTTGGCCCGAGCATGCGCGCCTGCTCGCCCACAAGGTCGCAGCACGTCCTGGCACCCCGGCCCGCGCGCGGCGGCGCCCGCACAGCGTGCGCGAGGTGGAGCGCCTCGTCGCTGAGACTATGCTGCAACTGGAGGGGGTCGACACGAACCAGGGCGCGGGGGAGGGCGTACCGGCGAGTCGCGCACGCGCGGGGACCGGGCACTCACGGTATGCAGCGCAAGACTTGGCACGCACCGAGCGAATACTGACTGAGGGCTGCGGCTTTCCCGTGCAGATCGACTTCGATCCCCGTTCGCTTCGTGGCCGCCTCATCCTGCGGTTCGCGTCCCTGGACGAATTTCAGACACTCGCGGATCGCCTGGTCCCAGGGATCGACTTTGAAGACGGTTGAGGTCCAACTCTCGGTAGGAAAACCCGATCTGGATCTTGAGAGGACCTTCACCTGGGTCAGCGGCAGCCGCACCAGGCCCTTTACGCAACAAATTCCCGCGCTATATTTTTCTTATGTTTCTGATTGTTACAGTGCGATTTGGGCGAGCGGTCAAGCTGACCGCTGCAGTCTCCCACGGATCGCGGCGCGGAGAATCTGTGACTGAACGCCCTCTGCCAAGGGGTCCTGTTTGCGGATGCGGGCCACCATTTGTTCCAACAGATCGCTTTCGTGCGGACCGAGGTTCACCTGATCCGAGCATTCCGGCACGAACGCGCGCTCGCCATGGCCCACCGTCGTAAGACAGGGGTCTTCCGCGTTCAGTGTCGCCAACGCCTCCCTCACCCACCGGCTCTTGCCCTTGCCCCCGTATGCACTCACGGCCGCACGCCGTAATGACTCACGCATGGCCCGGGTCATTCGCACCGTCGTCTTCACAGCCGTCGCTCCATCTCGGCCAGAAACGCTTTCCAGGCCTCCGCCACCGCGCGATAGTCAGACCATTCCAGTTCCGGCAGCCGCTCCTCCCCCAGGACCATCTGCATGATTTCCCGGACGACGCCCACCTTGGAAGTGGCGCCAAGCACAACCTTGGTCAGGGGACGCCCGCGGGTCCGCGTCGACGGCGGGCTGTTGAGTTGCTCTGCCTGAGCGAGCGCGCGCTCCCAGTTCAAGCCTTGGGCGAGCAGTGACAGCACCAGCGCGCGTCGGGTGTCATCGCGGATCGCAGAGGCCGAGGCCGCGACCAGCAGGTCCCGAATGACCCCACCCAGGACCGCATCGCGGACGTCGCTTGGTCCGCGTGCCACCTGCAGATACCGCCGCGCACTGCGCTCCGCAATCCCTACCAGGGAACCAAGCCGCTCGCCCGTCGGATCCCCCTCCTCTGCCAATTCCTCGAGCACGCCCAGAACGTTGCGCAAACGCCCCGCCAGGTCCAGATCATCGCGATGCAGATTCTCCACGAGCTGCAGCGTGCGCACGCGCGCCGGTCTTTGATCCGATATCCAGGCCGGTATGTTCTTGATCTCCGCCAGGCGCGCCGCCCAGTACCGACGCTCGCCATAGGCGATGCGATACTGATTCCCGTGGCGGAACACGCGGATCGGCTGGAGCACACCGCTCTCCAACATGGAGTCGGCAAGATCACGCAGACGCAGCAGCACCTTGACCCGGGCGGACTGCGTATCCGCGGCCCTTGCCTCATTCACTGCGGCCGGATTCATCAGCCACGCGAACTCGTCTTCGGTCACTCGCAATTGCCTGGGGTTTTCTGGATCCGGCTCCAGCCTCTCCAGGTCCAGGGCATCCACGTGCATGACGCCCGCTTCGACGTTGCCACGGCGAACCGTTTCGCTGATGGCGTCGGTGATCGCAGACCCGCCGAACCGGAAACGCTTGGGGGGAGTCGTCATGATCCGCCTCCCCCATCGCTCAATGACCGTGCAACGTGCTCGCACATCGCGATTGCCTCCACCCGTGCCGGGTCTCGGTCCGTCAAATCGAACACACTCTTGGGACGTGCCTGCGCATGGTCGGATTCTGCGAACGCGATTCTCTGGTGCAGGATGACCGGAGACAAGAGGCTCGCCACAGCCGTGTCCTTGCGCAGCGAATCCAAGAGCCCCTCGTGCAGCGCGACCCCCTTGCGAAAGAGATTCGGCTGGATTGCAGCGATCTTCAGCGGCGGCCGACTCGCGTCACGGTTGTGCATCTCTTGGCGCCACAACTGCAACATGCCGAACAAGCCTTCGATGGGCTGCGGCTCGAGTGTGGTCGGGATGATCGCGTGCGTGGCGGCGCGCATGGCACTGATCGTCAGCGGTCCTTTGGCTGGCGCCGTATCGATCAGGACCAGATCGTAGGCGTCGCGCACATCCTCCAGGGACAGGAACTGATGCAGACGGTTGTGGACGCGCTCGCGCACATCGTCAACCCGAACCAACTCCACCTGACGCAACCGCGGCCCATGCCCAGGCAAGGCATCCAGCCCTTCGATTCGTGTCGGATAGGGATAGACTTCGCCTTGAAAGTAGACGTCGGCACTTGAGCTACGCCCCGACCAACCCCCGCCATCGTCATCCTGAAACAGCGGATGAAGGGGCGGCAGGACCCCGTCCGGGTCGGCTTGATCATACTCCATCTCCAGAAACCGACGCGAGAGGTTGCACTGGGCGTCCAGATCGATCGCCAACACCCGCTGTCCGTGGCGCGAAAAGTACTCGGCCAAGACCCGTGTGACCGTCGTCTTGCCGACACCACCCTTATTTTGCACGACTGCTATCACCTGCACCATGCACCCCCTAAAAGCAATACCGTAGCGTGTTGACTCAAAAATAACACCGTATTGCTTTCGTAGCTAGGGTGATCTATCCTCTACTGTAGGTACCGGGTTCGCTTTGTGTCACTACGTCCTGACTTTACTTATTTTTTGACCAAGCTCGCCCCCCCCTGAGAACCGCTCGCGGCATCACCTGATCCGAGGCCCCGCTCCCCATGGTTGCCGATCCAAGCCCCCGCGCAGACAGCGACCCCCAGCCTGGTTCAAGCCTCGCGGATACCCTCTCGCGCCTGGAGCACCGGCTTGCGCAACGCACCCCGCAGAGTTTCCCCACGCGTCGCCAAGCGGTCGGCCAAGTCGTCCAACTGCCCTTCTGGCCAGAGCAACGGCGGGGGATTCCGAACGATCTGGTGCGTGGGGCACTGTTCACCGTCGGCAACGTCCGCATCAAGCGCAGTTTCCTCAAGAACGCCCTGATCGCCACCCTCTCGGGCATCGAAATCCGCTACACCGGCGAAGAACTCCGCCAAGACGACCAGGACGTCTTTCTACAGATTGTGCATCTCGCCCGCCTGCAGCCACTGGGATCCCCGGTCACCTTTACCGCCCATGCGATGCTCCAGAGCCTGAAGTGGCACCCGAACGTGCGCTCCTATACCCGGCTGCGCGACACCATCACCAGACTGAAGGCCACGGGCCTGGAAGTCCGCGGCGATCACCGCGGCTACTCCGGCTCGCTGATCCGCGATTTCTCTTGGAAAGACGACGCCACCGGCGCGCACTCACGGGTCTGGGGCGTGCGCCTCGAACCTGAGATTGCGGCCCTGTTCAACCACGTCGCCTATAGCCAGATCGAGTGGGAGCAGCGGCTTGCCTTGGGCCAACTGGCCAAGTGGCTGCATTCTTTCTACCATACGCACCGTCACCCCGTGGCCATCAAGGTCGATACCATTCGCCGCTTATGCGGGTCCGCCACCAAGGACCTGTCGAAGTTCCGACAGCTGCTGCGCGACGCTCTCCAGGAACTGCGCAGCATCACCTTTCTCACCGACTACGCAATCGATCCACAGCGCGATCTCGTGCGCGTGGTCCGCTCCACACCTAACGCACCCGCATGATCGACCCAGCCCTACACGGTCACCAGGCCCTACCTCGTTGCACGAGTTGCACGCCCGCGCGCTCAGGCGACCAGGCCTTACCCGTTGCTCCTGCGGCGATCCCGGGGCCTTGCCCAGGCCACCAAGTCGGACTGCGTTGAGGTCGCAGGGCACCGTCACTGCGGTACTACCTCACTGCACGAGTCCGTTGCTCCCTGCGGGCACTGGCGGCGCACCCTCGTACAACTCCGCCTAGACCGGCCTCGCGCCGACCGCCCACCTCAGCCCGCCCGTCCCGAGCAATCCCCCCAAGCTCGCCCAACTACTTCATTGCACGAACCCCGCGGCCGGCGAGCGCTTCCGCGGCGGTAAGCCCCGCGCCCATGCCACCACAAATGACGAATGCGACGCCCACCGGGCCACCCCCTTTCCTTGCCCGGAACGCCCCGCCCACGGATCGCTACCCTCATGATCTCAGCCACTTGCCCTCCGATACCGGCTCTCTGGTAAGCAGTTTCTTGCCACTCTCAGGTCATCATCCCCGCGTCCGGTCCCACCCCGCGCCCCCCGAACTCATGCAATGAGGTAGGCGTGCCAGTCCACCGCACCCCCCGGCCGGCCCCAAGGCAGCAAGCGCATCAACTTGCGCGGCCCGCCGCAAGCAACCGAACCGCACAGCAGCCGCCTCTGCGCGACGCGCGCTCGCCCGCCGATACTCGTGCATTGAAGTCGCCTTCTCGTGCAGTGAAGTAGATCGCTTCGTGCAACGAGGTCGCCGGGTTCGTGCACAGAGGTAGCCGAACTCGTGCACAGAGGTAGCCACTAGTCCAAAACTGTCTATGTTTCCGCATATTTATTAGTACCTTAGGCACCTGCCGCGCCTGCCTTAATCCTCTCTTAATCCGTTTTGTAATCGACTCTTAAGGAACTTTCTATTTCGCGCAGTTTTTCAAATGACTTGCATCCCGGGCCCGCTTGAAACAAAATCCCTGTGGGCCTGGCGGGAAGATCCCATTCCTGGCCATGGCCTGGAACCATAGCCCACAGGAGACCTTTTGCATGTCCATGAACAGCGCATGGATACTAGTTCCGTTGGCGCTGGTGTTGTCGCTCTGCCGGCCCCCAGCGCCCCTGGCGGATGAGGTACGGATCTTTCGGGAAATCGTCGGCGAATCGGACGCCACCAAGCTGATGACCTGGGGCCTGCCCTACAAGGAGGGGGGTGGGGTGCGCAACATCGATCGCGCGATCCGGCTGTATTGCAAAGCGGCTCGTGATGGCCATCCGGACGCGCAGTTCCAACTGGGCCTGATCTATGCCAAGGAAACTGCCGTCGCCCAGCACCGGGACTTGGCCACGGCCTGGTTCCGCTTGGCCGCGGAGCAGCAGCACGCCCGGTCGGCCGAGTTGCTGCCCATGATGGCACCCACGCGAAAGTATGCGCGGGCCGCCTGCATCCTGAGCGACGGTAGCGACCTGTTTCCGCCGCCGCCGCCCACCGTCGTGCGCCAGGCGTCGCACGGCAGGGGTCGGTGCAACCTCGCGCGAGGCTGCGGCCCGCTGCGCCTCGGCACCCACCCGGCCACCGGTGAGGTGGCGTCCATGGTGCGTCAACTGGCCCCCGGCTACCGCCTGGACCCCAATCTGGTCCTGGCGGTGATCGAGGCGGAGTCGGGATTCAACGCAGGGGCCGTTTCGCCCAAGAACGCGCAGGGCCTGATGCAGTTGATCCCGGCGACCGCCGAGCGCTTCGGGGTGGCCAATGTCTGGGATCCGGAGCAGAACGTCCGTGGCGGCATGGCCTACCTGAAATGGCTGATGGGCTATTTCGACGGGGACCTGGAACTTGTCCTGGCTGCCTACAACTCCGGCGAAGGCGCGGTCCAGCGCTACGGCGGCGTGCCGCCCTTCACCGAGACCCGGGGTTACGTCGCGCGGATTCTGGCCCGCCTAGGGAACTGACGCAGCGGAACTGACGCCGCCGCGCGGCGCGCGCGCCTGGGCTATCGCTTGAGCAGCGTCTGAAGCCGCCCTTTGAAGGGGTGCTCCAGCGCGGCGATCTCCTCAATATCCACCAACTCCTCGAAGGCTGCCCGACCCGATAACTGGGCGACGATTTTCATCATGTCGTCTTGGGGGCGAAAGGCGCTGAGCGGGGCGGCCACCACTACCAGGGGCAGGCCCCCCGAGATCTCGGATTGTTCGAGCGTCACGGCGAAGTTGAGTCCCTCGACCAGGTCCTTGAGGCCCGGGCTGAGATCGATCAGGGTCGCCATGGCGAGCGAGGTCAGCAGCAGTGCCTTGATGTCCTCGTAGCGCGGCTTTTCATTGACCAGGCGATGCTCCAACAGGCGCGCCAGGTCGTAGCTGCCCGCATAGGCGAGCACCCAGCGTACCGGCGAGCGCACGTTGAGTACCATGTCAATGCCGATCTTGTGCGGATAGCACCACGGGTAGAGCGTGAGCTGGTTCGGAATATTGGGCAGCGGGGTACTGAGCTTGGACGGGATATCGAAGGGGCTCTGACACAGTTCCCGATACTGCGCCTCGATCTTCGCAAAATTCTTGTCCGCGCCCGGCACCTTGTCCTTGAAGGCACTCTCCATGAACTCGCCGAAGACCTTACGCGGCGAGAACAGCGGCCCCAGCGTCTTCAAATGGCCGGACAGGGTTTGGTGCAGGTATTGGGAGATGGCTTGCGATACCTCACGCATGCCGGTCAACTGCTCCAGGGGGATCTCTTTTACTTTGGTCATGTCGACACAGGGTCTCCGCAGGATCTTGGCGTCCCGCCTGCCGGTACCGCGACCCGCGTCGCGGTGGCGTTTGGGGTGACAGTGGCCTCGGTCCCGATGTTACCCCGTACCGGGTTCCGAAGCACAGGCGCGGCCGCGCGTACCGTGCCGCCGTTCAATTCGCCCCCAACGCCGCAGCGATGGCCTGCCGCAGGGCCTCGATCCAGGCGAGTTCGGGGATCTGGCTGATCCGGTCCGCGGCAGAAAAATCGCATGCAGAATCCTCTTCTGGGTAAGCGACGGTGGCTTGAGAACGCGACCGGGCAAGCGGCCGTCAGGGGGGCGCGCGGCGGTTCTGGCGCCACCAGCGCTCCAGTAGCAACGTCTCCGCCTGGGATTCCGGTAGGCCCAACTCCCTGACCAGGCGGATCGCATGGTGGCGCTCCTGCGGCAGCGTGATCCCATAGGCGGCGGCCTGCTGCAAGTCCGCGCTGGTGGCCGGTCGATAGGTCTTCCCGGTCTTCCCCTTCAGCCAGGCGCTGTAGGCTGTGGCCATCGCCTGCGTGTCTGCCCCGGCGGCACAGGGGCTCGGGTCCCGGGCGCACCACTTGTCCAGGTCATGCTGCTCGATCGTGATAGCGAACGGGGTCTCGGCCGGTATCGCTTTGAGCTTCAGACCGCTGGTGCCGGAGGATGCGAATGGATCGAGGCAGTCATACACGGCGGCCCTGGTGCGCCCCGCGGCGCTGGCGCAGGGTTCACCGCCGGCCTGGGGCGACAACCGCTGGGCCAGACTGGGCTCGACCGGTTCCGGTGGTGCGGCCTTGAGCAGGACCGGGCCGGCAACCGGCGTGGGTGTGGGCACTGGTCCGGGTTTGGCGCCGGCGGCGTGCAGCTCAGCGGTGGACTGGGCGCTGTCGGCGGTGCTCGCAGGGGTAGCGGTCTCGCCAATGGACCTGGGGGGGGCAGGGGGCTCGCGTTCCCGCTCGCCGCCGCCCGCGCTCGCCCCGCGCGCCACCGCAGGTCGTTGCTCATCAGTGGTGGGCGGTGCCCGCGTGCTGTCGTCCGCGGCGGCGGCCGTCTCACCCGGGCCCCCCGGCGTCGATGCCCGGGTGGACGCCGGACCCGTCGATGCGGGACCGGCCGCCGCCGGTGTCGGTGTCGGTGCGGGTCGCGGTGGCGGCGGGGGCAGATCGATCCCGATGTCCCGGGCGAATGCCAGCAAGCCCGGCTCCGCCGGTTCGCCAACCCCGGCCGCCCGTTCCGCATCGATCAGACTGGTCAACTCCTCTTCGAGCCGTTGGAAGGCGACGCTGGTGCGCGCCTGGGTCTGGGCCGCAGCGCTTTGCTGATGCCAAGCCGTGCTGAAACGGCTACGCTCGGAGGTTCCCCAGCGGCCGTCGCGGAGCAGTTCTTCGATGAGGGCGAGCGCGTCGGGCGCCGCGGCCGCGGGTCTGGAGTCCCGGGCCGGATGGGCGGGCGCCGGCTCGGTTGCCGTTGCCGGTCCCGCGCCCGATGCCGCCGCCGGGTCCGGCGGGCGGGGACCGGGCGACAGGACAGCGCCCGGCGCCGGCCCGGAGTGGCCCGGTGGGGCCGTCGCCACAACCGGCGTATCGTTGGGTGTCGGGGCCTCGCCGCCCCCGCGCAGTCCGTACCAGAGAAGCGCCGCCAGGGGCAGCGTTATCCCGGCCCCCACGAGCTGAAGCCATGGCGGGCGCTTCAACGCCCGGGACGGGGCGGCCGCCAAGCCCGGTGCGCGTGCGACCGGTGCCGAGCGCGGAGGCGTCATCGTCAGGGAATCGAGGAACCGACGGCGTTGCTCCAGATAGGCGGCACGCTCCAATCGACCTTCGGCATACTCCTCGGCCAGGCGCCTCAAGGGTGACGAAGTGGTGCTATGGCTCATGCTCTCATTCTCTGATGTCGCGCACGAGACGGAAGCCGGTATAGGCATCAGGCTGGCCGGAGTGGGCATTGGACAGCGAGATCGAGCATCTCGCCGCATCGTCCGCGTAGTGCCCGCCGTGGGCGCGGATGGCACCCCCGTCGATGGTCCACTCCTGCACGTTGCCGACCGTGTTGACCAGTCCCCAACTGTTGTTGGCGCCGGTGCTCACCAGGTCGGGAACCCCGCCCTTGATGGTCGCGCCGCCGCTGCGCAGCAGGCAGTTGACGGCCCCGCCCGGCACCTCGCCCTTGGCGCGCGCGGCCTGTTCCCACTCCGCCGTACTCGGCAGGCGATAGCCGGCGCCGGTACTGCGGGTCAGCCAGGCGGCGTAGGCCTGGGCCTGGGCGATGCTGATGCCGGTGACCGGCAGTCGGCCGCTCTTCGCCGCGACCGGCGCGCACTCTCGCGTGCCGAGGCAATATTGGTTGTAGTCCCCGACCGAGATCTCGTAGCGGGTGATCGCGTAGGGCCGCGTGCTGGCCGGCCCCTGCGGAATCACCACCAGCTCCGGCCCTTTCTGGTCGCCCGCGAGGCTGTCCGTACAGCGCGCCGTTCTGGTGTTCCCATAGCCGGCATACTTGGGGTTGCACGAACCCGGGCCGGCCGCCGGCGTCGCCGGTCTCACGGCGGTGCCGCCGGTCTGCTGCCACTCATCGTTGTCGCTCCAGCGTTGCCGGGCGATCGCCAGGGCCTTCTCGGCCTTCGCGACCTGTCCCTGCGCCAGTGCCACCTCGTAGAGCTTGTAGGCCTTGACGGCCTCCGTCTTGGCGCTTGTCAGGTCCTGCGCGACCTGCGCCAGGCCCGGGTTGCCCGGGGCCTGGGCGCGGGCGGCCGTCAGGGCGCGCTCGGCGGCGGACAATTGCCGCGCGGCCAGGGCGGCGCGGGCATCGTCCAAGTCCGTGGACGTGGGCGGCGGTGTGGCCGGCGGCGGCGTCTGCACCACCAGGTCACCCTTCAGTACCGCGGCGTTTGGGAACAGGGTGCGGGCCGCCGCGAGCAGGCGCTCGCCCGCCGCGGGGGTCTTCTCGGCCTTGACCCGGGCGGCCAGGGTCTTGGCCCATTCGTCCTCCCACGGCGGATAGTCTTGCGGGTACTGTTGCTTCAGCCCGGTCAGCGTGGTCTCCAGGTCCGCCAACCGGCCGGCGTCCGCGCTGCCGATCTGGGCGCTCAGGCGATCGTGTGCGAGGTTGCGCTCGATCTGGGCACGCAACGCGCCTACCTCGGCCTGGGGGTCCAACTCGATGGCCTTGTCGAGCAGCTTCAGCGCGGTGTCGTTGCGCCCGCGCTTGGCGCTCTGTGCCGCCAGGCGGATCTCGGCCTGCGCGATGACGCGCGGTGCCTCACCGGTGACGAAGGGGTCGTCCGCGCCCAGGCGCCCGCGTAGCACCTCCAGGGTGGCCAGCGCTTTTTCCGGTTGATCGGCCTTGGCCTGGGTCAGGAGCGATTGCTTGTTGGCGTCGATCTCCGCCAGTCGCTTGCGCTCGCCCTCGGCCTTCTCCCAGGCGGCGAAGGCGGTATCGAGCTGGGCGCGCGCCCCTTTCTGGGGCGCCACGGCGTTGGGGGCCAGGCCCGCCCACTGCTCGAGCAGGGTCCGCGCCTCGGCGAACTGGGTGTCCTTGAGCAACGCGGCGAGCCGTTGCTCATAGCGCGCGTTGAGCCGTCCCTCCAAGGGTGCCAGGCGCGCCGGATCGCCGCCCGCGAGCCGGGATAGCTCGGCCAGCCCCTTGCTCAGGCGGGCGGCCCAGTCAGGGGAGAAGTCCGCCGCGCCGATCAGGTCGCCGACGGCGGTCTCCTGGGCGGCAATGGCGGCCTGATTGCGTTGGGTCTGGACCTCCTGATAGCGGGTCGTCAGCCGCGCCAACTCCTGGTCCAGCGGCGCGACGCCGGGCAACAGGCGCTGCCCGGTGCGCACCAGGGCGATGGCGTCTTCCCAGCGCCCGGCGTCGCCCTGCTGGCCTGCGGCCGTCGCGAAGCGCGCGGCGATCACGGTGAGGCCGGACTCCAGCAACGGGTCCTTGGGTGCCAGCCCGGCCAGGCGGTCGAGGTAACCGCGGGCCTTCACCGTATCGGCCTCGCTGGCCGCCATGGTACTTACGAAGTCGTTGAACTGCTGGGTAACGGACGCGATGCTGGCCTGGCGCTCGGCATCCTGGCGCTCGCGTTCCGCCTGGGCGACCTGCTGACGGCCGGCCGCCTCGTCGCGGTCGATCGCCACCCGCTCCTCCTCGAACGACAGCCGGCGCTGGGGATCGCTCACCCGCGCCAGCCCCTGGTCGACCAGGGTGCGGGCCCGGTCCCACTGACCGGCGGCGCGGGCGGCGCGGGCGCTGGTGAGGTAGGCACGGGTGAGTTCGCCCTGACCGCGGGCGATCTCCTCAGTCTGTGGTGCCGCTTCGGCCAACTCCTTCAGCGCCGCCTCGGCCCCCGGCAGATCGCCGGCCGCCAGCCGTTCCTGCACCGCCGCGTTCAGTTTGGCGATCCGCGCCTGCACGGCGCCGCGTGCCTCGGCGATGGCCTTGGTCTGGGCGGCCACGAAGGGTGCCGACGCGAATTCGGCGTTGCCCGCCACCAGGGCCGTGGCGCCGTCCCAATCGCGCGCCTTCAGCAGTTCCGGCAGTCCGGCGCGGATCGCCGCCTGCGCCTGGCGCGCCGCGGTCGCCAGCAAGGGGTCGCCGGGGCTCAGTGAGCGCAGGGTCTTCAGGTCTTCCAGGGTCTGCCCCGTCGGCGTGCCGCTGCCCAGCGCGCCGAGGGCGGCGTCCAGGCGCGCCCGCAGCGCGGCCAGGGTCGCCGCCTGGGTGCGGGCGCGGGCCAGGTCTGCCAGGCGCACCTGCTGGTTCTTCAACTCGGTGCTGTCCGGGAACAGGGCCAGTCCGGCCTCCACCAGGGCGGCGGCGCGGTCCGGATCGGTCATCTCGGAGGCCTTGGCCGCGCTGTAATAACTGTTGGCCAGGTACGCATAGGCCTTAGGGAATTGCCCCGGGTCGAGTTGGGTCAGGATGGCGAGGATCTCGGGGATCGACTCGCGACCCGCGCCCGGCAAGAGTGCGTCCTGCTCGCGCAGCGTGTTGAGGCGCTCGTCGAAGCTGCTCAGGAGCTTCTCATAGCGTCCACTGAGCTGGCTCTTCTCATCGAAGATCACCTTGGAGTCGGGAAACAGGCGGTCGGCCTGGGTCAGTAGCTCCTGGGCGCGCGCATAGTCGTAGTGCCGGGTCTCCGGGGTGAAGGCGGCGCGCGCCTCGGTGATCAGGGCGTTGCGGATGGGGTCGCCGACCCCGGCCAGCAGGGCTGCGCGGTCGGCCGCGGGCAGGCGTGCCACGAGCGCCATGCGCTGCAACACCAGGGCGGGGGGATCCACCTTGAGGCTGGCGCTGAGGGTCTCGGCGATGCGGTGGAAGACCGCGGCCTGGGTCGCCGCCGGCAGGGCCTCGATGGCCGTGAGGGCGGCGTCGCGCGCGCCCGTGTCTGCCCCTAGGGCGAGTTCGGCCAGACGGGCGATCACCGCGGTCGTGATCCGTTGGCGTACCGGCTCCGCCCAGGTTGCGGACCGTTTCAGCAGCGACTCCAGTTGCGCGGGCGCGACCGCGGCGACCTCCGCGGCCAGCGCGCTCTCCTGCTGTTGCCGGTGCCAGGGCTCATAGCCCAGGAACCAGCCGAAGCCGCCGACGCCGGCCACGCCCGCGACGATCAGCAGCGGCAGGGGCGAACGCCGCGGGCGCAGGTCGTCGATGAACTGTTCGACGTGCTGTGAGCGCTTGGCGCGCTCGAAGGCCAGCCCACGCCGCAGGCCGCGCCATTGACGGGCGCTGAGGCCCTTGATCCGCGCCGGCACCAGGTGCTGCTCGCGGGCCTGTAGCGCCGTGATCTTGCGTCCGAAGGGACGTTTGCCGGTGAGCAGCTCATAGGCGACGATCGCCAGCGCGTAGATGTCGTCGCGGGCATCGGGATCGTCGCCCAGCAGCATTTCCAGGCTGGCATAAGCGGGGGTCAGTGCTCCCAGGCTGCCCGGGTCGAAGTGCGTAGTCTCCTGGGCGCTGTCGGTGAGGACCGGACGGGCCGCCCGAGCGATACCGAAATCGAACACCTTGACGTGGTTTTCGGCGCTGACGTAAACATTGCCCGGCTTGAAGTCCGAGTGGATGATCGGGGGCTTGTAGTTGTGGGCGGCGGCCAGCGCGCTGCCCATCTGCGCGATCAGGTGGAAGGCCTGGTCGAAGGGCAGCCCGCCGGTGTCGCGCAGCCGCGCGATCCGGTCGTTCAAGGGTTCGCCGGGGAGCAACTCCATGGCGATGAAATAGCGGCCCTGATCGTCTTTGTCGAAGTCGTACAGGTTGATGATGTTGGGGTGGCTGAGCTTCTGGGTGTTGGTGAACTCGCGCCCGAGGATCTTGATCGAATTGGGATTCTGCTTGAAACTGTCGTTCAGCAGCTTGATGGCGACATAGTTTTGTTCGATGTTGGAGAAGTCCACCGCCTCGCGGCTGAGATCGCGCGCCTTGAAGACTACCCCCATCCCGCCGCGGCCCAGCACCTTCTCCAGCAGAAAACGATTGCGCAGCAGGGCGCCCGGGGCCGGCTCGCCGACCAGCGGCTCGTACTCCGGCTTCTTGGTCGTGCGCGAGCCGCTGGTGCCGGTGGAGCCGTCCGTAACCCCGCTGGCCTGGGACAAACCGGTGCCCGAGGGTTGGGATGACGGGGCGCCGGTGTGGGTCGGTTCCGCCGCCTTCGCCTGGGTGGGGATCTGCGCCTGCCCACCGGCGGGGGGTGTCTCGCCGGCGGGCGGCGGTGACAGCACATGCGGCGCGACGACGGTGGGCGCATCGACTGGCTCGAGGGTTGCGGCGGGCACGCACGGGGTGGCGCCAGCCGGCGTTGCCGTCTGCGGTGCGCCTGCGTGTGCCGTTCCGGGGTCCGTCGCCGGCGCGGGGGGCGGCGCCTCGCGCCACCGCGGCACCGTCGGTGGGACGAACTGCGTCTCGCCGTCCGCGTCCTCGGCCGCTGCGGCTTTCACGGTCGGCGCCGGGGGCCGGCGCGCCAGGATCACCGTGGGCTCCAGGGCCGACTCCGCGTTCGGGTCCGCGTTCGGGTCCGGCATCGGGTCCGACCCGGGCGTCGGCGCCGGAGCGGGGAGGCGGGTCTCCAACAGGTCCAGCAGTTGCGGAGGGAAGCCGCTGAGCGTGCCCAGTTCGCTCAGGGTGCGGGCGCCTTCCTGTGGATCGCTCGCCACCAGGGCGTCGAAGGCCTCGAGCAAGGGGGTAAACCCTTCGCCGCGACGCAGGGCCTCGAATGCTGTACGTACGCCTTCGTTCATGGTGCGTCCTGTCCGGCCTGGGCGATCACAACGATCACCGTCACATTGTCCCGCGCGGTACCGCTCAGGGTCCGGTCGAGAAGCCGCCGACACAGGGTTGCCGCATCCGCGTCCTGGGCCAGGATGGCGGCGATCTCGGTCTCCGGGACCTCCTTGGTCAGACCGTCGCTGCACAACAGGAAGCGGTCGCCGATCGTCACCTCGCGGTAGTCGAGATCGACGTAAATCTCATCCGCGGCCCCGACCGCCCGGGTGACCACATTGGCATTGGGATGGGACTCGGCGTCCGCGCGCCGCAGCAGCCCCTGGGAGATCAACTCCTCCACCTGGCTGTGATCCTGGGTCATCTGCTCGAATTGCCCCTGGCGGCTGCGATACAGGCGGCTGTCGCCAACCCACAGGAACAGCACATAGGACAGGCGCGCCAGCAGCACCACCACGGTACTGCCGACCGTCGCCCCGTCGCGTCCGAAGTCCGCCAGCGCGCGGAACTGGCCGTTGAGGTCGGTCAGGGTGTCCTCGGCCAGATCGGCGCAGGCACTGAGCCGTTCGGGGAAGTCGAGTGCCCCGAAGGCGCTCACGATGCCGCTGCTGGCCACATCCCCCTTGGCGTGCCCGCCCATGCCGTCGGCGACCACCCAGAGCGCGTCGCGGGCGTGTTTCAGGCAGGCATCCTCGTTGATGCGCCGCTGCTTGCCCACATCGGTCAGGGCGCAGGAGTCCCAGGCGAGGACCCCGCCCGTGATCACGGTCGTGACCGTATCGTCCTCGTCATCAAGGGCCACGAGGCCCGGCGCAGTGGCGTTCACGTCGCGACCCCCCCGCTGGCCTCGCGCCCGGCGCCCGGGGGTTCCGGGACCCGGCAAACCCCCCAGCCCCAGCGCTGCCATTGGCCGTCCAGCATCGCCGTGAAGTCATGCCGGGACGGCAGCCCTTGATGGATCAGCAGACTCTTCTCCACACTCGCGGAGCCTTCGGACCACCACAGGCTGTAGGGGGTGCCGCCCTGTCGCAGCAGGGATTCCGCCACACACAGCGCCAGCCCTTCTCCGTCCGGTGCCCCCGGGAGGGCGAACTGCCAGGCGAGCGCCCCGCCCGCGCCCTGGACGCTGCCGGGCGGCGGTGCGCCGACAGCACCGTCCGGGCTGCCGATCCCGCGCAGCCGCGCCAGCAGGGCGTCCGCGTCCACCAGGGTACTCAATGCGCTCAAAGCCACCTCCTCGCAACGGCTGAACCAGTCCGCGCCCCGCGTCAGGTGGGCCAGGGTGGGCGCCCCAGGGTCGTGCGGCTTGGCGATGGTCAAGGGGAAATAGCGGTTGACTCGATCCACGCTGGGCATCATCAGCCCCTGCCAGCCGAGCGGCCCGCAGATCCCGGGGGTGAGGACGAAGCGCCAGATCGGGGCGACCAGAAAATGCTCCCGCCAGGCCGTCCCGAGCAGTTCCCGGCTGTTGCCGATCACCCCCTGGAGCCAGTGGTCCCAGGGGCCGATGAAGGTCCGGGGCAGGCCGCGGTCGATGAAATCGCCGTGGGCGGGCAGCTTGCCGAAGAATCCGAACTCACCGGTAGTCATCGCGCCTCACAGATTGGGCGAGCACTTGAACTGCTCCAGGTCCGGCAGTTGCAAGGGGTTGAAGACGCTGTTGGCGCGGATCTCGATGGTCGCACTGTGGCCGTCCTTGGTGAAGGTGGCATTGAGTGCGTCGCCGCCCTTGGGCCGTTGCAGACGGGCGCGGTCCAGCAGGCGGAACCAGGCCCAGTCGCCCGGTGAGCCGGTGACCGTGGTGGTGCGGCCCGCCAGATCCACGAACTCGAGCTGGGCGAAGCCCGCGCCGCCGGGTGCCGGCCAGGCGAGCTTGGCCGGCTGCTCCTTGCCATGACCGTACTCGATCTGTTGGCCATCGACGTTCAGGGTGAACTTCACCGCCCCCACGTCCAGTTCTTTGGGGGTAATGGACAGTTCCACCCCCGGGGTCGCGCCCCCGCCGGGGAAGAAGGCGGCGCGGATACGCCCGGCGCGCTCGAGCTGCTCCAAGCTCTGCGGGGTGCCGCCGAAGCCCTTTCCATCGACGGCCCGCCAGCGCCAGGGCGAGGCCGTGGTATCCACGAGCGCCTGGAGATGGGTCTTGAAGAAGGTGTCGAGCAGTTGCCCGGGGGCGAAGAAGCGGGCGAAGTCCGTCAGCGTGACCTCCCGGGAGGCGTCGCGCGCGAACGGATAACGGCCCTCGATGGCACTGCGGCAGTAATCGGCGATCTGCGCGCGCCACAGCTCGTCGAGTCCGCCCCGGGCCAGGCCGACCACCGTCTCGCTGCCGCCCTCCCCGATACTGACGATCCAGGCGCGCACCGGATTGGGTAGATTCTTGGCGCGCCGCAGCAGGTCGCGTGACGGGCTCTTCTCGCCCTGGAGCTGGGTCTTGAGCCGGGCGAAGGCCTCGCTGTCGGGATTGCCGTTCTGGCCGATCTCGCGCAGCGACTGGTAGAGGTTCTCGATCTCCAGAACCAGGGTATCCATGTCGGACTGGCCGTCGCGCCGCTTCACACTGAGCTCGCGCAGCTTCGTGAAGTAATCATCGACACGCTTCAGGGTGCTGGTCTCGGCCCCACCGAAGAGATCGGTCTCCACCCCCGCCTGATCGGCCGCGCGCTGCAGCTTCATCACCCGCTGGCGGATGACCTGCACCCGGGTGTTCATCTGGGCCGCAACCTCGACCGCCGAGCCGGCGGCCGCGGCCGTCTTGCCCGCCGCCAGGAGTTCCCCGGCCTTGGCCGCGGGCTGGGTCTCCGCCGCCACCCGGTCGGTCACCGTGCGCAGGGGCGAGGAGGAGGCGTTGCCGGCGGTCTCCACCACCTCCAGCAGGCGCTCGAAGCTTGGCGAGGGGCGGATCCGCAGGCTGTCGAGTGCCTTGCGCCAGACCTCCAGATACTCGCTGGCGTAAAGATTCGAGACCTCCTCCGCCAGTTCCTTCAGGTGGGCGGGCTCCTGGTCCTCGGGTACGCCGTAGACCCAGGCGTCCACCGCGGCCTGCTCCAACAGGCGCCGGCTCGCCGGGCGGAAGTCGTTCTGGAACCCCTTGAGCGTGAACAGCCCGGGGATGGCACGCGTCTGCGGGTCGCCCAGGCTGCTGCTGAACACCACGTCGCCCTCGCGCCCGATCAGGTCCACCAACTGGAAGTCGTCGCGGCTGTTGGCCTGCGCATCGGTCTTGATACGCGCGTAGATGGTCTGCCACAGGGGCGTCTGGGCCAGGCGGTTGCGGGCCGCCTGCACCAGCCCGGCATCCTGGGGCAGCGGGGTGAAGGGGGTCGCCAACATCGCCTGCAGGTGCGCCTCCAGCCGGCCGCGCAGCGCCGGATCACCGGGGTACAGTGCCGCCCAGTCGGCCGCCATCACCGCTTGCACATGGGGTGCCTCCAGGCGTTTGAGCTCGGTGAGCATCAGGTAGGCCTTCAGCAGGTCGGCGGTCTGCTCCGGGGGCGTGGCCTCACGCAGCCGCTCCCGCAGCCGCTCGCCCAGGCTCGCGAGCAGGCGCGTGGTGAGCACACGCTGATAGGCGTCCTGGGCCTGCGGGGCGACGCGCGCCCCCTGGTAGAGCCCGAGCGCCATCGGCAGGGGGGCCGCGGCCGGAAACTGGGCGGCCGCGGCGGCCAAGCGGTCCAGCGCCGGCGCCAGCGCGGCGAAGTCCAGGCTGCCCATCGGCACCTTGTCGATCTGCTCGGCGTAGCGCGTGGCCTGGTTCTGGACCTCGGCGATCGCCGCCTGATTGCGCGTATAGCTCAGCATCCAGCCCAGCACGATGGCGATCCCGCCGATCAGGATGGAGGCATAGGAGGCGCGGCGCAGCCAGCGGCGGCGCCACTCCGTCTTGGCGTCCGTGCCGACCAGGTTGGCCTCGGGGAAGATGATCCGGCTGAACAACTGATTGATGAAATAGCTGCGGCCCTTGACCCCGGTCATGCTCGGCAGGGCCGCACGGTCCAGGCCGTAACGCCCCGCCAGGGCGCCCATCAGGCGGTCGGTCGGGGTGCCTTCCTGGGTCGCGCTGGTGAAATAGATGCCGCGCAGGAGCGTCGGGGTCTGGAACCGGTTCGGATTGAAGGTGAGCTTGACGAATTCGCCGATGATCGCGCGCACGCTCGCCAGTTGCTGCTGGAAGCCGAAGATGAGCGCGCGACGGCCCAGGGCGCGCTCCTCGTTGATGCGTGCCACCACCCGCGAGGCGATCCCCGCGAGCAGCAGGTCGAACTCCTCCAGGGCGACCTCGTCCATGGCGCCGTCCACCGTCGCGGCCTCCGCGAGGGTGAAGGTGGCCCCCCACACCTGGGCACGTTCGCCCTTGCCCAGGTCCTCGAAGAACTCGCTGAAGCCGGCCAGCAGGTCGCACTTGGTGATCAGCAGATAGACCGGCAGGCGCACCTTCAGGCGCTCGTTGAGCTCCTGGATGCGCTGGCGGATCGCGTTGGCGTGTTCGCGCCGCTCGCCCTCGGACTGGCGCATCAGGTCCTGCAGGCTCACGGCCACCAGCACGCCGTTGATCGGACGGCGCGGGCGATTGCGCTTGAGCAGATCGAGAAACCCGAGCCAGGCCCCGGCGTCGGCGTCGCGGCGGCTGTCCTGGGTGGTGTAGCGCCCGGCGGTGTCGAGCAGGATCGCCTCGTTGGTGAAGGACCAGTCGCAGTTGCGCGTCCCCCCGACACCCTTGACCGGGTCCTTGCCGAACTCGCCCTCCAGCGGAAATTCCAGGTCGGAGTTGGCCAGCAGCGTGGTCTTGCCCGAGCCCGGGGGGCCGATGATCACATACCAGGGCAGCTCGTAAAGATAACGCTCGCTGAAGTCGCGCTTGCCCTTGCGGCTCTGTTTGAGCAGCGTCATCGCCTGCGCGAAGCGCTGTTGCATGACCTTGAGGTCTTCGCTCAACTGGTCAGTGCCGGTTGCGTCCGCCCCACTCAGGCCCTGTTCGATCTCCCGCGCGGAGCGGTTGGCGCGGCGCCGCGCCCACAGCAGGGTACCGACCAGGACCCCGATCAGGGTCAGGATCAGCGCCAGGCGCACCCAGGGACTGGCCAGCGGCTCGACCGCCCCGATCGCAATCAGCGGGCCGATGAACCAGATGACCGCACTGACGACCAAGAGGCCCAGGGCCTGCCACAGCCAGCGTTGCCGCAGGACCATTTTGATGATCTCGAAGTACTTGCTCACGCTCGCTCTCTCCACTACTTCGCGATCAGGATCTCGACCCGCCGGTTGGCGGAGCGCTGTTCCGGTGTGCGGTTGGCCGTCGCCGGGTCACCGCCGCCAACCGGTTCACTGTCGCCCTTGCCGTCGGTCTGGATGGCGTTCTTGATCAGGTTGCCCGCGCGCAGCAAGAGTGCGACGCTCTGCGCGCGCGCCCGGGAGAGGTCGTAATTGTCCGCAAAGCGCAGCGAGCGCTTGAGCGGTACATTGTCGGTGTGGCCCAGCACCGTGAGGTCGCCGGTGACCTCGTCCTGGTGGTCGGCGATGCTCTGGCGGATGCGCTCGATGACGGCGACATACTGGGGCGACAACTGGTCGCTGCCGGCGGCGAAGAGCCCGCTGCCGATGAGGCGCACCGTCACATGGGTGGGGGACTCCATCACGCTCACCAATTGCTGTTCCACCTCCGGTTTGAGGAAGTTCTCCAACTGCCCGGCGATCTGGGGTTGCGGGGGCGCCGCCACGGGCGCGGGTGCCGGCCGGTGCGCGTCGGGCACCACGGCCGCGATCACGGGTTGCGGCTCGTCGCGGCCGAAGCGCGCGAGCCCACCCATCACCGGTGCCGAGGCGTCGGCCAGGAAGAACCGGAACCCGATATAGGCGGTGAGCAGCAGGGACGCCGCTACCGCGCCGACCACCCACACCGGCACCGGGTGCTCGAGCGCGACCCGCGCCGCCTCTTCGTTGCGCCAGTGGGGCGAGAGGTCCGGCTCCGGCGCACCGCGCTGCCGACGAATCAGCTCATAGAGCGCATTGACCTTCAGATCGAGTTGGCGGTTGCCGTCTTCCTGGATGGCGTACTGACCCTCGAACCCTAGGGCCAGGCAGATATAGAGCAGTTCCAGGAGATCGGTGTTCGGGGCCGGGTCGTCCATCCGGTTCTTTAAGATATCGAAGAATTTCTGCCCGCCCCAGGTATCGCCGTGCAGCTCGCGCAGCAGGCTGAGCTTGCGCCACTCGCTGCTCGAGCCCCAGGGGGTGCGCAGGACCGCCTCGTCGATGGCCGTGCACAGACAGTAGCTGGCCGCCTTGAGCGTTTCCGGGGTCGCCTGGGCCGTCTTGGTGTCGGCGGCGAAGCTACGGATCTGATCCTCCACCCGGGCACGCAATCCCATGGGGTCGGTCATGGCGCGGGTCTCGCGGAAGGCGGCGATCAGGGCCAACAGGGAACTCGCGGCCGCGACCAATGGATTGACGCCGACGCCGCTCCCGGGGTTCGACCAGCCCGCGGGGGCGGCCGGGCGGGGCGGGGGGCTTGCCGCCGGGCCGACCGCCTCCCAGGGCGGGGGCGCGCTCGGGCGTTCCCGGGCGGGCTCCCCTCCTGGCTCCCGGCCCGGCTCCGGGGCGGCGCGGCGCCCTCCCGGGGTGGGCATGACCACGGTCTTGTCGGCGTTGTCGTCGTCGAGTGACGACCACTTGATATCGTTCACCGGTTATTCACTCCTGATCGCCCAGAGCTCCAGTTCCAGGGCCGGAAAACCCGACCCGGCAAAGAAGCCGATGCCGCCGGATTTCTTCAAGGTACCCCAGATCTCGCTCGACTTGTCCAGCTCGAAATACGCAAAGCCCTGATGGTAAGGCAGTTGACGGGGGGCCACGGCCAGCGCGCGGATCGGCACCCCCTTGAGCGCCAGATTCACCAACTGGGCGATGCGCTCCACCGGACCGATCTTGACCGTGGCCGGGAAGGTCTGACGCAGGGTGTCGCCGTTCATGTCGGCCTTGGCCGCCAGGATAAACACCGCGGTATCGAGCAGGTCGCGGTCCGGCGGGACCCCGACCCGGACCCCGTGACCGACCTCCTTCAGCGGGATGGCGATCACGTTGCGCTCGATGACCATGGCGAGATAGCCGCGCAGAGCGGCCATCAGGGCGTCGAAACAGGTCTGCAGGTCGTGGTGCTGATACACCGGAACCCCGACCGGGCGGCGCACCTTGCTCGCCATGGTCGCCAATACCCCCGAGGTCTGGAGCGCGACGCGGAAGAAGTCCTCCGGGTGCAGGCCCGGCAACTCCGCCAGGTGACCGAACAGGGGCTCGACCTGATTGACCGCCTGCAGCAGCAGCAGATCGGCGATCTCCCCGGTCCCCCCGCCCCCGACCAGGCGCCCCGCCAGGGCCTCGGCCCGGTGTTGCAGCAGGCCGTGGATCTCTTTGATGAAGCCGTGCAGGCGCGGGACCCCCGCGCAATCCAGGCAGGGCGGGATGAAGGCCTCGTTCAGCACCACCGTCTTGTCCGAGCGGACCTCCGCGATGCGCAGCAAGGGCAGCGCCGTGAAGGCGCCCAGGTCCTCACCGGCCAGGCGCAGGTGCAGGCGGCGGCGCGCGGTCAGCACGCGTGCGCTGCCGCGTGCCTCCGCATTGTTGTCGGCGACCTCGACCTCGCTCGTCAGATAGCGCACCGGCAACTGCGGATCGTCGCTGGTGGTGAACACGGCGGTGCCGTCACGGCGCGCCGGCAGGGTCAGGTAGACGAGCGTCTCCTTGGTACCGGGCGCGATATCCAGGATTTGCGGCTCGTCGTCGTCCGTGGGGATCGAGAAGGGCGTCCCGTCCTCGAAGATGCCGCGGCACACCGTCACACGCAGCTTACCCTGAGCCAGAAAGTTGTGGTCGTAACCCAACTCCCACAGACCCCAGGCATAGGGCCGCAGGCGCCCGGCCCGGGCCTCCACCAGCGACTCGACATAGCGGTCGTGTTGCTGGAAATGCTGGGGTCGGAGAAAGGTACCCTCCTTCCAGACCACCCGGTTGTTGTTCGTCATGGCGCGATCGTTCGACATTCCTTGGCTCGGCAATTAGGCAGTGGTCAGTGGTCAGTTTCTGGTCTTCAGTTGTTGGTTTTCGGTTGGGCGTCTTTGGTTGCGTGCTATCGGCCGTTATCTTACTAAAAACCAAAAACTAAAAACTAAAAACGCTTGGATCGCTCAGGCCCGCGGGCAACCAACTGCGGCGGCCCAGGCTAATCCGCCGGGGCCAGCTTGAGCTCGCGGGGTCCCAGGTCGAGCCGGACCCGGTTGACGGTCTCTGCTTTGGTCGGCAACACCGTGCGCCAGGTGATCCCATCGGTGTTCCGATAGGCGGCCAGCACCCCCAGTTCGCGGGTGCCGGGGTTGAGCGTCTTCTCGATCCGGCGCTGCTCTCCCGGGACGAAGCGCGCCTCTTCGCGTGCCAGCAGGTCGGCCGCGAGTTCGCTGCGATCGTCGGCCAGCAGGCGCGACAGGTCCGCCTCCATGAAGCGGCCCTTGGCCGATAGTTCGTAGATGCGCACCAGGAGCGGTGCCCCCTGGCCGGCCGCGGTGGGATTCATCCCGCGCGCCGCGTGCACGTCCAGCACCAATTCGGTGGGCGGCGGGGGGGGCGGCGGCAGCTTGGGCAGCGCCAGCGGCGGCAGCTTGCCGCCGCAGCCACCCAGGCCGAACAGACCGCTCAGGGCGAGGCCGAGCAGGACCAGGGAAGTCGCTTTACGCATGGGTCGAAGGTGCTTTATGTGAGTGATAGGGGGGCGCCTGCCTTAGCCGCGACGGGCCGCGGCGCGCTCGGCGGCGGCCTTGTCGCGGATCGCCTGTACGTGTTTTTCGTAGGCCTCGGCATAGGTGTAGCCCAGCAGGTCGAGATAACTTTCCCCCGCGTCCTCGGCAAGCCGGGCATAGTGTTTCCCGTACTGCTCCCAATACCAGGCGCGTTTGCTCGTGAACATGCTGCGTCCGCCCTGGGCCTCGAAACGCCGCTCCAGGTCCTCAGGGGCCAGGCTGCGTACAAAGGCCTTGAAGGCCGCCTCCATCCCCTTCAGCACCCCCATCTGGTGGGCCATGACCCGGTCCATCGCGTCGGCCACGGCCGCGGTGGGCGACAGATCGCACCCGTCGCCGTCCGGTGCCAGGAGCCGCTTCGCGGCCTGGCCGGGGGCGGCCCAGCGCAGCGGATTGTTGTCCATGTTGCGCACCACGGTGTGCTGGATGTGGAAGGTGTTCTTGATCTCGCTGATGGCGCCCATCAATTCGGCCGACCCCGCCGCGTAGAGCCCGATGATGGTCCCGATGGTGTGAAAGAACTCGGGCGTGGCACCGCCCGGGACCCGCAGGTCCGGGACCCCGGCACCGGCCAGCAGACAGGACAAGGCGGCATCGAGCCCGCCGGCGGGCGTAGCCCCGGTGGTCCCGGCGCTCGCCGGGTGCGCGGCGGGGGCGGCCGCGACCTCCGTTCGCCGCTGCGGCGCCGGGGCCTTCGCGGGCGCCGGCCGCGGGTCCCGTGGCGGCTCCTGGTGCCGGTAGGGCGCCGCGCCCCGCGATGTCTCACAGGGTGCGGCGGCGCCCCCGTGCGCGCCCTGGCCGGGTGCGGGTGCGGGGCGGGGGGCCGCCGCCGCAACCTCGGCGCCGCCCAGATTACAGCCCAGGTCCCAGGGGAGCGTCGGATTGGTGGGCGGCGCGTCGGGGTCGGGATCGGGTTCCGCGGGCGCGTGCGGTCCCGGGAGCCGCTCCTGCATCAGATCGGCAGGGGACTCGGGCGCCGGCTCGCCCGGCCGCTCCGCGCCCTGCTCCTGCGGCCGGTCTGTCGGCCTGTGCGGGTCGCGCTCCGGCGGCTCGCGCAGGAAGGAATCCGGCAGGCGGTCTGCCGACCGCTCCGGGACGCGCGCTGCCGCGCGTTCCGCAAGCGACTGCGCGAACCACTGCCCGGCCTGATCCGCCAAGGGCTCCGGGGTCCATTCCCGCGGCGGCATGGCCGCCGACGGCGGCTCCAGGACCCGCCCCAGGTCCGCCACGCAACCGTGGCTGTCCGGCACCCGGTCGGCCTCGGCATAGCCCAGTTTGGCGATGAAGCTCTCCGGGATGAAGGGCTGGTCCGGCCCCGGCCGCTCCGCCGCTGGCCAGGGGGTCAGGCGCTCCGTTTCCAATTCGGCCCGGACCTCGTAGTCGCCGATCCGGAAGCGATCCCCGTTGCGCAGCGGGGCGGCGGCGCCGCGACCGATCCGGAACTCGGCGCCGTTCAAAAAGACCCCGTTGGTGCCGATATCGACGATGACGAAGCCGCCGTCCAGGTGCCGGATCTCGGCATGGTGACCGGACAGGATCTTCTTTGGGTCCGGCAACACCCAATCATTGCTGGACGAACGGCCGATGGTGCCGCCGGCCTCGGTAAATTCCCACGCATCGACGTGCTCGGCAAAATGGTTTGCCGAGTTTGTGACGGTCAGCCGCAGTCGCATCATCAAGCTTGATCCTCGCTGCCAAGATTCCATTCGACGTAAGGGGACGCAGGGTCGGTAACCGATGCGTCTCCCCCGCGCCGTCGTCGCGGGCGCCCACCGGACGCCCACCTGCCGGGGCCCCCCGCGGCGACCCGGCACCGGGCACTCATCGGGGGCGATCGACCGACCCGCACGCACCGGGGTGCGGCACGGGCCATCCGCCTCACTGCCATCAAGTCAAGCCGCGCTCGCCGACCGCGCTCCCTCCGGCCGGAGTCCAAGGCGTTAAGCCTTGGCGCCCTCCGCCAAGGCTAGAGCCTTGGACTCCAGAGGTGGCGCGCCGCTCAACTCAACGGCAGTGGCCATCCGCCTTGCTCCGACTGGCGTCTGCCCAGCGGATCCCCCGACGGACCCCCGGCGGACCCCCCGACGGACCCCGAAGCGGCGCCGTCGGATTCATATTCCTCCCCTAGGCGCGGTGAATCCTACACCAGGCATGACGATACGACTAGGCCGCCGCATCTTTCAGGTCAGGCGCGCCTGGTACCACCCGCCGTCACGCTCAAGTGCTCGCGGCGCGCCGTAACCCGACGCGGGCCGAGGTGTCGGGTTACGCTACGCTAACCCGACCTACGGTCCTGCGGCCCGATCCCGGGCGCCCGCCGGCGGCCCCGGCGCGGCGGAAATGGTAACGAATGCTCAAGATGGACACTTCTGCCCCATTTTTTCTTTGAACCTCTCGTTTCATATGCCTATACTGCCCAGGCGCAGCGACCGTTGCGGTTGGACCCGCCCAGGCGGACCGGCCCGCGGGCACCACGATCAGAACAAGGGGAGAGGAACCGATGCGGCTCGTAGGAAAAGACTGGGGGCGGGAGGAGCGTAGACACCAAGGGCAGAGGCCGCAGGCCGCGCAGGCCGGTTGCGGGCCCCGCCGTTGGGCTGGCCTCCTGGTCCTCTGCGCGCTGGCGTGCGGGGCCCAGGCCCAGCAGGGCGGGATTGCCGAGCCGTTGCAGCCGCGGGGCACCGATGGCGCGCCGGTCCTGAACGTGCCGCTGCCCCAGGAGCAGGGTCCGCTCGTGACCATGGACGTGGCCCAGAAGCGGGACCGGTTGCCGGACGAGACCCAGGTCGCGGTCAAGCGTCTGCTCGTGACCCGCCTGGTCCCGCGCACCGAGGCCCACGGCAAGTGCACCGAGGTCATCTACGAGGACCTGTGCGGTCAGCCGATCAAAGACCCGGAGTTGGACCGGATCCTCGCCGACATCCTCAAGAAATTCGATCACCGCGCCTCCGTCTTCGACCTCGAAGACGTGGCCCTGCAGGTCACCCGCTACTTCCGCGGCAAGGATTACCTGCTCGATACCGCCTTCGTCCCGCCGCAGACGGTCGCCGGCGGCGTGGTCAATATCTATGTCCTGACCGGGCGCCTGGGCAAGGTCAACGTCAAGGGCAACCGCCGCTTCAAGGCGCCGGTGCTCGCCTGGCCCTTCGATCCGCTGCTCGGCCAGCCGGTGTCGCGCGGGGCCGTCACCCAGTCGCTCCTGGGCGTCTGGGACTACCCCGGGTTGCTCTTTGCACAACGCAAGGCGCGCATCACCTTCGCACCAGGTGACAAGACCGGCGAGACCAACCTGGACCTGGAGGTCTTCGAGGACCCCTATCCGATCAACCTGATCCTCTCCGCCGACAACGCCGGCTCCCAGTATTCGGGCGAATACCGCCCGCGCGTCGACGTCTACTGGAACAACCCCACCGGCGGGGCCGACCAGCTCGCCCTGGGCTTCACCTACGCCTTCAGCCCCATCAGCAACTTCTATTACAACGCGGACTATGTCCGCCCGATCTTCTCGCCCAATTGGCGCATCGGCATCGGCGCCAGCCGCAATGCCTATGACCTGGGCGCGGACATCGAGGAGCTGGGCATCAGCGGCGTCAGTGAGCAGGTCTATATCCGCCTGAACCACCTGTTCTTCCAGAGCTTCAAGGAGCGCCTGACGGCGGAACTGCGCTTCTCGCGCATGAACGCCCAGACCACGCAGAAGAGCGAGCAGATCTCCAATGACCAGATCGCCCCCCTGCAGTTGGGTGTCGACTATCTCACCACCGATTTCCTGCTCGCCCCGTCCGGGCGCGCCAACCAGACCCGACTGATCGCCAATTACACCCATGGCTTCGGCGACGTGCTCGGCGCCATGCCCGCGAAGAACGCCCCCGACTCCAGCCGTATCATCGAGAACGGCGACCACGCCGGTGCCGCCTTCGACATCCTGGTCGGCGGGATCATCCGCAAGCAGGCCATGTTCTGGGACACCGACCTGTGGCTGCGCTTCAACGGCCAATGGACCTCGGACTATCTGGTCCCCCTGGAGCAATTCGCCATCGGCGGCCCCAACAGCGTGCGTGCCTACCCCACCGCCGAGTGGCTCTTCGACAAGGGCTACTTCGCCTCCCTGGAGTGGGAATTCGGCGTCCCCTTCCTCAAGAAGCTGGAGGGGAAAAAACCCAACTGCTTCTATGTGCCCAAGTGGACCTCGTGCAATGCCCCGACCAAGCTCAGCGAGGCGCTCAAGCTCTCGGTGTTCGCCGACTTCGCGGAGGGCTGGTTGAACAATGCGCGGGTCAATGAATTCGACCATCAAGCGGCCACCGGCATCGGCGTCGGCATCAAGTTCGAGGCGCGTAACCTGCGCATGAACTTCTCGCTCGCCACCCCGGTCGGCAGCCCGACTCCGACCAATGGGCACGACCCGCAGTTCTTTTTCAGCATCGCCTATCAGCCGTTCTGAGCACGCGCGCCCTCGCCATGCGCCGCGCCGCCGCAACCAGAGCGGGTGCAGCGGTCCGCACAGCGGACCCCACGGCGTGCACGCTCGCCCGTAGGGTCCGCTGTGCGGACCAAGCGCCGGCGCCCGAATTCACGATGGAGGCCGCTCCTCCGGAGCGCCGGCCCGACGACCAACGCGACCGCGATGCCGGCAGCCAAGCACGCCGCGCAACCGCCCGACCCGGCCTCCCGCCCGGATCGCGCGCGCCGCTCTCGGCGCCCGCCGCATCGGTCGGTAAAGGCGCCGTCGAGAGGCTAAAATCACCCCAAGAACATAGGCGGCCGCGGACCCGGGTAGTACGGTAATGCCCTGGCCCGACCGCCGACCGGGGGCACCGCGGCGTGCACCGCCGCCGCCCCCAGCGCATCCAGGTCCGGCCCCCAGGCCCGACCACGTCCGGCTCGTTCGACCCGCGTCCCCCCGCGGTAATGACTGAAATTCATGGAGATCGGTAACATGACCAACGCAGCACGCCTCACTCGTTCAGCCCTGCCCACCCGGCACGCCGCGGCCCCCGCCCCCGTCGCACCGCGCTTCCAGGAGCATGAACTGGCCCGCACCATGCGCGCCGCCCTGCTGCTGCCGCTCATGTTCGCCGGTCTGGCACCCGTCCTCGCCCCCAGTCCCGCCTGGGCCCGCCCGCAGGGCGGCCAGATCGCCGGCGGGGCCGGCAGCATCCAATCCGCCGGTGACCTCACCCTGATCCAGCAAGGCAGCCAACGCCTCGCCATCGACTGGCAGTCCTATAACATCGGCACCGCCGAGACCGTCCGCTACCAGCAACCCAATGCCTCCGCCGCGGCCCTGAACCGCGTCCTGGACGGCAACCCTACCCAGATCCTCGGCCGCATCGAGGCCAACGGCCGCGTCTTCCTGATGAACCCGAGTGGCATCATCTTCGGCCAGAGTGCCGTCGTGAACGTCGGCAGTCTGGTCGCCGGCGCCATGGACATGGACAAGACCCGCTTCATGAACGGCCTCTATGAGATGGGCGTCCCCGACGGCATCGAACCCGGCATGGTCGTCAACCAGGGCCTGCTCGCCGCCGCCACCGGCGGCTCCATCACGCTGGTCGGCGGCGCCGTGCGCAATGAAGGCGCCATCATCGCCAAACTCGGCCAGGTCAACCTGGGCGCCGGTCGCAAGGCGGTCGTCGACTTCGACGGCAACGGCCTCATCCGCTTCGAGGTCGACGGCGACCTGCTCGCCAACACCCACCAGGTCGACAGCGCCGTCAGCAATACCGGGACCATCGACGCCGAGGGCGGCACCGTGGTCATGACCGCCAAGACCGCGAGCGACGTCTTCACCAGCGCGGTCAACAATGAGGGCCTTATCCGCGTCGGCAGCATCGACAGCACGGGCGGGGAGATCCGCCTCATCGGCAGCGGCGGCCTGGTGCGCAACAGCGGTACGCTCGAGGCCTCCGGCAAGAGCGGCGGCAAGGTCAGTGTCAAGGGCCTGAAGATCGACCACAGCGGGCGGATCCTGACCGAGGGGCGCCGCGGCGACGGCGGGCAGGTGGTGCTGGAGGCGGTCGCGACCACCACCGTCTCCAAGGGCGGGGTCATCTCGGTCCGTGCGAGCGGGGCCGGCAAGGGCGGGTCGGTCGAGGTGCTGGGCGATAAGGTCGCTCTGATCGATACGGCGCGGATCGACGCGTCCGGCGCCCGGGGCGGCGGCCAGGTGCGAATCGGCGGGGACTATCAGGGCAAGAATGCGCAGGTCAAGAACGCCAAGCGGACCTATGTCGGCAAGGATGTGCAGATTGCGGCGGATGCGATCGACAGTGGCGACGGCGGGCGGGTGATCGTATGGGCGGACGAGGCGACCGGCTTCTATGGCAGCATCAGCGCCCGCGGCGGGGTAGGGGGCGGGGATGGCGGCTTCGCGGAGGTCTCGGGCAAGGGCTACCTGGACTATAGCGGGCTGGCGGACCTCAGGTCGGTGCGCGGGCGGGAAGGTAGTCTCCTGCTGGATCCCGCCATAATCAATGTCGCTACGACTGGGCCAGAAGATGCCCAGTGGATCAACCAAGACATCCTGTTCAGTGACTTTGTCGGCACGACGATGACAATCAGTGCGAGCAAGCTGGTAACCCATTTGGACAGCGCCGCCGTCAAGCTTCAGGCCAGCACCTCGATTGCCTTCCAGACGGCTGTGGATGCGAGCAGCAACACAAACAGCCATGGCCTCACGGTGAGTTCCCCAACGATCTCGTTCGGTACCATCAAACTGACGGGCAGCCTGACCGCCGATTCCGACGGCCTGGGCGGCCCTGCTACGACGATCACGCTCAACGGCAATGTCACCACTGTCGGCAACCTGACCCTCTCCGGCCCCGTGACCCTGGGCGGGAATGTCACCCTTGACAGCGGGGGCGGCAACATCTCGCTCACGTCAACGCTGGCCGGCGATGGCAAGAACCTGACCCTGGCGGCGGGGATCGGGGGCGGGACCACCACGGTGACCGGGGATGTGACCAACCTGGGGAGCGGGACCGGGGCGGCCCTGACGGTCGAGGACGGGGTGACCGGTCTGATCTGGTTAAAAGGGACCGCGGAGGCGAACTCCGGGCTCGTGGCGGCGATGGACACCAGCAAGCTGCGCTTCGACGGCAATGTGACGCTCGGCGCTGGCGCCACCGGCACCGGCACCAGCCTACCCGGCACGGTACAACTCGGCGGGGCGAGTTTCAGCGGCTATGACGGTATCACCTTGGGCGCCACCACCCTGACCGCCGCGGCTACCACCACGGTCAACGCCAACGGTAGCGCGCTCGTTTTGGGTGCGACCACCCTGTTGGACGGGGCGGCGCTGACCCTGGGGACCGGGTCGGCGGGCACCATCAGCGTCGCGAGCGTGACCGGGGTGTCGGCTAAGACCTGGAACCTGACCCTCAACAGCACCGGGGCCGTCGGGGTGACCGGTAATGTGGGCACGGGCAACGGTACCCTGACCCTGACGCAGTCGGGTGGGGCGACCTTTGGGGGAACGGTCGACGCGGGCACGGGGACGGTGACGCTGAGCGACACCAGCGGGATCATCGACTTCAACGGCGCCCTGACGGCGGGCACCTTGACGACCGCGAGCGAAGACTACAGCGTCGCACTGAACGCGGGCGGGACCCTCACCAACTTGGTCCAGTTCACGAACAGCGGCGCGGTGACGCTCGGTAATGACGCGTCCGACACCCTGACCTTCAACGGCGGCGTCCAGACCACCGGCAATCCGACCCTGACCAACCTGGCCGGCAACATCGCCAGCAGCAACGATCCGATCACCCTGGGTGCCACCACCGTAGCGGCGGCAGGCGCGGCGACCCTCAACGCGGGCAGTGAGACGATCACGCTGGGTGCGACCACCCTATTGGACAGGGCGGCGCTGACCCTGGGGACCGGGTCGGCGGGCACCATCAGCGTCGCGAGCGTGACCGGGGTGTCGGATATGACCTGGAACCTGACCCTCAACAGCACCGGGGCCGTCGGGGTGACCGGTAATGTGGGCACGGGCAACGGCAACCTGACCCTGACGCAGTCGGGCGGGGCGACCTTTGGGGGAACGGTCGACGCGGGCACGGGGACGGTGACGCTGAGCGACACCAGCGGGACCATCGACTTCAACGGCGCCCTGACGGCGGGCAACCTGACCACTGCGAACGAAGGCTACAGCGTTGCACTGAACGCGGGCGGGAACATCACTAACGCGGTCGCGTTCCAGAACACCGGCGCGGTGACGCTCGGTAATGACGCGTCCGACACCCTGACCTTCAACGGCGGCGTCCAGACCACCGGCAATCCGACCCTGACCAACCTGGCCGGCAACATCGCCAGCAGCAACGATCCGATGACCCTGGGCGTCGCTAGCCTGACCACGGCGACCACCCTCGACGCGGGCACCGGGAACCTCACCTTGTCGACGGTCACGGCCGGGACCAACGCCCTGACCCTGACCGCCGACCTGATCGCCCTGAACGGCAACATCAGCGGTAGCGGGGCACTGACTCTGCAACCGTCCAGCGTCGGCACCTCGATCGGGCTCGGTCCCAGCGCCACCGGCACCTTCAATCTGGACACGGCCGAGATCGGCCGGTTGGACAACGGTTTCAGCTCCCTGACCATCGGGCGCGCGAACGGTACCCATGCGATCGATATCCGGGCCATCACCTTCAACGATCCGGTCGTGATCCGGACGCTGGCGGGTGGCTCCATCACCGTCAATGGGCAGATCACCGGTTCCGACAACGCCTCGATTGCCTTGCAGGGCTCCGGCGCGACCACGACGCTCAACGCCGGCATCGTGACCTCCGGCACCGCGATAACGTTAACGGACAAGGTCCTGTTGGGGGCGAGCGTCAGCCTCGATACCACCAACGGTAACGTGACGGACGGGGGGGACATCAGTATCTCCGGCACGGTGAATGGCACCGGCGCGGGCGGGCAAGACCTCACCCTCAGGGCCGGCACCAACGGGGAGGTCACCTTGAGCGGCGCGGTCGGCGGCGGTCTCGCGCTCGGGAACCTGCAGTTGACCAGCAGCAAGAACGCAACCTTCGACGCCATTACCGCGGCCACGCTCGAACTGCAGGACACCGACGGCAACATTACCATTGGTGGCAGCGTCACCCTTGACAACCTGACGACCACGAACACTGGCTACAGCGTCGCGCTGAACGGTGGCGGGACCCTCACCAACCCGGTCCAGTTCACGAACACCGGCACGGTGACGCTCGGTAATGGCGCGACCGACACCCTGACTTTCACCGGCGGCGTCGAGACCACCGGCGCTACCAACTTGGCCGGTAACATCGCCACCAGCAACGCCGCGATCACCCTGGGTGCCACCACCGTAGCGGCGGCCGCGGCGACCCTCAACGCGGGCAGTGAGACGATCACGCTGGGTGCGACCACCCTGTTGGACGGGGCGGCGCTGACCCTGGGGACCGGGTCGGCGGGCACCATCAGCGTCGCGAGCGTGAACGGGGTGTCGGATAAGACCTGGAACCTGACCCTCAACAGCACCGGGGCCGTCGGGGTGACCGGTAATGTGGGCACGGGCAACGGTAACCTGACCGTGACGCAGTCGGGCGGGGCGACCTTTGGGGGAACGGTCGACGCGGGCACGGGGACGGTGACGCTGAGCGACACCAGCGGGACCATCGACTTCAACGGCGCCCTGACGGCGGGCACCTTGACGACCACGAGCGAAGACTACAGCGTCGCACTGAACGCGGGTGGGACCCTCACCAATGCGGTCCTGTTCCAGAACTCCGGTACGGTGACACTTGGAGATCAGGAGACCGACAGCTCGACCTTTAACGGCGGTGTTGAGACGAACAGTCTGACCAACTTGGCCGGCAACATCGCCACCGCCAACGCTCCGATCACCTTGGGTGCCACCACCCTGACCACGGATGTCGTCATCGTCAGCGGCAACATCACCTTCGCCGGAACCCTCGACGGCACGCACGACCTCAGTCTCACCGCCGGTAGCGGGAACATCAGCTTCACCGGCGTGGTGGGCAACGTCGGTACCGGGCTCGGTGCGATCAACATCGTCAGCGCCGGCAACGTCACGACCACCACGACTCTCCAGGCGGCCAGCCTCACGCAACAGGCCGGTGGCAACACCACCCTCAACGGCAATGTCACCACCGGCGCGGCGGGGGACGGGGTCAACCTCAAGACCGGCAACCTGGCGTTGAACCTGACGAACATCACCAGCAACGGCCAGGCGGTGACACTCGAGGGGGCCATGACCCTGGGTGGGAACCTCGCCATCAACGCCGGGGCCGGCAACATTACGCTGCGCGGTTCGGTCGGCGGTGCCTGGACCCTGACCCTCAACAGCACCGGCACCACCACCCTGGGCGATGCCCCGACGGGTCTGACCATCAACGGCCTGACCGGCCTCACCACCGACGGCTCCTCCGAGTCCGCCGATGTCACCAAACTCGGGGGCAACATCACCACCGCCGGTCCGATCTTCTTCAACGATGGTGTGACCCTGACCTCGGCTGTCGCCATCGTCAGCGGCAACATCACCTTCGCCCAGACCCTCGACGGCACGCACAACCTCAGTCTGAACGCCGGGAGCGGGAACATCAGGTTCACCGGCGCGGTCGGCAACGTCACCGGGCTCGGTGCCATCACCATCGTCAACGCCACTGACGTCACTGCGACCTCGACGCTGAAGGCCGCGCGGCTCACGCAGCAGACGGGCAGCACCACGACCCTGAATGGCGATATCATCACGACGGGAACCGGGGTCGACGGTGGCGTCGACATCAATGCCACAAACATCCGTTTAAGCATGGATAGCATAGGGGCGACGAATGCCAATCTCAGATTCAATGGCAAGACCCGGTTGACGAAGGACATGACGTTTGCGACGACGGGTGTCGGCAACGTCACACTCCCCGAAACGCTGGAGTCATCGGATAGCGCGGTGAAGAACCTCACAGTTGAGCTTGGAGGTGGGTCAATCACGTACCCGACTTCAAAAACTAATGTGAATATAATTAAGTCAAGCGGCGGTATCCTATCTATTCCAGAAGGCGTTTACCCAGTCCAAAAGTATCTGAAACACGTGCAGCTCACCGGCAATGTAACTTTTGACAAGGTCTTGGTAAGCTCTGGGAAAGACCTTTCATTTGGCGGCACGCTAAACACCAGCGGCCCGGCCTTTAACCTCACTATCAGCGTGCCGGGCGATGTCCTGGGCGATGTAGTGTTCACCGATGCAGTGGGTAACCTCTACCCGCTCGGCGCCATCAACATCAGCAGCGCCACCAAGGTGACGATCTCCTCGACCCTCGAGGCGGCGAGCCTCACGCAGGTTGGTACCGGCACCACCACCCTGAGCGACACAATTACCACGACGGGTGCTACGGGCGTCAGCCTGACCGCCAGCAATCTGGCACTCAACCTGGCGACGATCAACAGCAACGGCGGGTCGGTCATGCTCGACGGGGCCATGACCCTGGGTAAGAACCTCACGATCAACGCGGCCGGCAATATCACCCTGCGCGGCTCGGTCCGTGGTGACAAGGACCTGACCCTCAACAGCAGCGCCACCACCACCTTGGGCGACGCCCCCACGGGCCTCACCATCGACAGCCTGAGCGCGCTCACTACCGACGGCTCCGCCGTGTCCACCGACATCACCAAGCTGGGGGGCAACATCACCACCGCCGGCCCGATCTTCTTCAATGATAGGGTGACCCTGACCACGGACGTCACCATCGTCAGCGGCGACGGCCTCATCACCTTCGCCCGAACCCTCGACGGCTCGATCGCGGGAATTGACGACCTCAGTCTCACCGCCGGGACCGGGAACATCAGTTTCACCGGGGCGGTCGGCAACGGCATCGGGCTCGGTGCCATCAACATCGTCAGCGCCGGTAACGTCACGACCACCACGACTCTCCAGGCGGCCAGCCTCACGCAACAGGCCGGTGGCACCACCACCCTCAACGGCAACGTCACCACCAGCGCGACAGGGGGCGGGATCAACCTCAAGACCGGCAACCTCGGGCTGAATCTGACGAACATCACCAGCAATGGCAAGGCGGTGACACTCGAAGGCGCCATGACACTGGGTCAGAACCTCGCCATCAACGCCGGGGCCGGCAACATCACGCTACGCGGTTCGGTCGGCGGTGCCTGGATCCTGACCCTCAATAGCAGCGGCACCACCACCCTCGGTGATGCCGTCAAAGGGCTCACGATCAGCGGCCTGACCGGGCTCACTACCGACGGCTCCGTCACTCCCGGCGACATCACCAAGCTCGGGGGCAACATTAACACCACTGGTCCTATTACCATTGGTGATTCATTGATTCTAAGCGGTTCGATCACGCTCACGAGCGGGGGCGGCAACATCACGCTGGGTACTGTCGATGCCGACGCGGCGGCGAGCAACCGTACTCTGACGCTGGACGCCGGCAGCACCGGCACGATCGCCGTCGGCAGCCTCGCCACCCCAGCCTCTATCGGTGCGAATCAGTCCCTCGCCGGACTGACCGTCACCAATAGCAACGGGGCGACCTTCAGCGATGCGGTCAAGGTCGACGCGGGGGCGGGTGCCGTCACGCTCACTGATACCGAAGACGCCCAGACCATTAGCTTTGGGGGCGCCCTCACGGCGGTGACCCTGACCACCGCGGCCGAGGGCTATCACCTTGCGTTGCTGGGCGGGAGCACCATCAGCAGTACGGCTGAGATGCTCTTCCGCAACACGGGCAGCCTGACGCTGGGCGATGATAGCGACGACACCAATACCTTCAGTGGCGCCGTCACGGCCAGTGCGCCCGGTGCGATCAATCTCGCCGGGAAGCTGACGGCCCGCAACCAGGCCGTCGTGCTCGGCAGTGCCGCGACCCCCGTCACCCTGAATGCGGATACGACCATCGATGCCAGTGCGGCGGCCGGTAGTCCCGCGGGTGGGAACATCAGCTTAAGCGGTAACTGGAATGCCAAGTCGGGCCTTACGACTGCCCCCACCCTCACGCTCATCGGTGGGTCGGGCGGGGCTGTAGGGACCCCAGGGACCCACGGCATCGCGCTCAACGCGTCTATGGGTCAGGCTGTAGCGCTCGGTGCTTTGATCCTGAATAGCGGCGGTCCGGTCCAGATCAACGAGGACATCAGGACGACCAACGACATCAGCATCACCGCTGTGGGCGCCGTTGAGGTCACCGTCGGAACCAATCCGCCTGGCTTCCACAATACGGTGGCAGAGTCCAAGGAGGGCGATATCTCGATCAAGGCCCTGAAGACAACTTTAAGGGACAGTGCGACCCCGACCGCTGGCCAATTGGTGGCCACGGGTGCTGGCAAAGGAGCCATCACCATTGATGGCACCCTGGAAGTAGAGAAAAACGACAGTACGATCAAACAGGTGCGATCAAATCGGCTGATATTGGGGAGCGCCGACGACCTGTATATCGGCAGCGATTCCGGAACGCCGGGTTCCGGAACGCCGACCTATGATGATGCCACCATCGATGACTTGGCGAGCGGCACCAGTACCGGCACGATCGGCTTTACGACTACCAAGAACATCGTTATCGACCGTATGGAGGCGGTGGCCCCGGCAACTCCCGGTGCTGTAAATCTGATCCTGAGCGCGGGCGGCACCATTGATGACGCCGGTGTGGGCTTGGCCTTGAGGACCACCGGCACCCTGACCCTGACCGCTGGGGGCGCCATCGGCGCTGCCGACACGGGTCTGAGCTTGGATGTGTCCAAAGTCGTAGTCACCAGCGCTGGGAACAACAATGTCACCATCGTCAACGCGGGGACGGTCGGCCATGGTACCTACAGCATCGATCTGGGTGCCGGCACGACCGGGGACCTCTCGATCACCCAGGAGACTAATAATCTGATCATCGGCGCTAACGGACTGGACGCCGGGTCCGCTGGGACCATCAATCTCACCGCGACCGCGGGCGCCCTGGTCACCAATGCCGCAGGCAGTATGGACATCGTCGCGATGGATGCGACCATCACCGCCAAGAATAGCATCGGCACCGCGGCGAGTCCGCTCGATCTTCAGATCGTGAACCTGACGCTCAGCAGCTCCGGCGCCGTCTACGTCGGTGCGATCGGCAGCGCCGCCGCCCCCGCGGGCAACGTCACCCTGACCAACAGCGGGGGGGCGACCTTCGGGGCGATTCATGCCAGCACCCTCACGGTCGGTACCGGTGCCTACGACATCGCGTTGCGAGGTACCACCAACACCATCGGCGGGGCCACTGTCTTCAACAATGGCGGGAACCTGACCCTGGGCGACGGTGGGGACAGCCTCGACTTCACCGGTGGCTTGACCGCCACCGTACCAACCCGGATCGACTTGGGTGGCAACATTTCATCCAGCGGCGGGGGCCGCGGGCTCACCCTGGGTGCCGTTACCCTGACCGCGGCGACCACCCTCAATAGCGGGGGCGGCAACATCTCGCTGTACTCGGTGAGCGGCGGCGGGCAGAACCTGACGCTGGCCGCGGGGATCGGGGCCGGAACCACGACCGTGAGCGGCAACGTCGCCGACCTGGGCAGCGCCGGGGGCGGGGCGGCACTGACGGTCGCGAGCGGGGTCGGCGGTCTGGTCCGGTTCCAGGGCCTCGTGGGCGCGAACTCCGGCCTGACGGCGGCGACGGGCACCAGCGTGCGCTTCGACAAGGATGTGACGCTCGGCGCTGGCAACCTGGGCACCAATCTAGCGGGCGCGGTGCAGCTCGACGAGCTGACCTTCAGCGGCTATGGCGGCCTGACCTTCGGGGCGACCACCCTGTCCACCGGGCCGGTGACGCTCAATTCCAACGGCGGCAACATCGCACTCGACTCGCTCGCCGGCGGCGGGCAGAACCTGATTCTGGCGGCCGGGATCGGGACCGGAACCACGACCGTGAGCGGCAACGTCGCCGACCTGGGCAGCATCGGGGGTGGGGCGGCACTGACGGTCGAGAGCGGGGTCGATGGTCAGGTCTGGTTCCAGGGCCTCCTGGGCGCAAATTCCGGTCTGGAGGCCTTGGCCGACACCAGCCACCTGCGCTTCGACGGCAACGTGACGCTCGCCGACGGGGACACCGCGACGCGCCTGCTTGGGGCCGTTCAACTCGACGGTCTGACCTTCAGCGCCTCTGACGGCCTGAGCTTCGGGGCGACCACCCTGTCCACTGGGCGGGTGACGCTCGATTCCAACGGCGGCAACATCGCGCTGGCCTCGGTGATCGGCGGCGGGCAGAACCTGACCCTGGCCGGGGGGATCGCGGGCGGAAACACGACGGTGGCCGGGAATGTGACGGACCTGGGTAACGCGACCAGCGGGGCGGCGCTGACGGTGGCCAGCGGCGTCACCGGTCTGGTGTCGTTCAACGGGCTCCTGGGCGGCAACTCCGGTCTGGTGGCGGAGGCGACGTCCAGCCAACTGCGCTTCGACGGTAACGTGACCCTGGCCAATGGCACCACGGGGACCAGCCTGCCCGGGACCGTGCAGCTCGACGGTCTGACCTTCAGCGGCTTTGACGGCCTGAGCTTCGGGGCGACCACCCTATCCACCGGGCCGGTGACGCTCAATTCCAACGGCGGCAACATCGCACTCGGGTCGCTCGCGGGCGGCAGTCAGAACCTGACGCTGGCCGCGGGGATCGGGGCCGGAACCACGACCGTGAGCGGCAACGTCGCCGACCTGGGCAGCACCGGGGGCGGGGCGGCACTGACGGTCGAGAGCGGGGTCGATGGTCAGGTCTGGTTCCAGGGCCTCCTGGGCGCAAATTCCGGTCTGGAGGCCTTGGCCGACATCAGCCACCTGCGCTTCGACGGCAACGTGACGCTCGCCGACGGGGACACCGCGACGCGTCTGCTTGGGGCCGTTCAACTCGACGGCCTGACCTTCAGCGGCTTTGACGGCCTGAGCTTCGGGGCGACCACCCTGTCCGGGGGCCCCGTGACCCTCGACTCCAACGGCGGCAACATCGCACTCGGGTCGCTCGCGGGCGGCAGTCAGAACCTGACGCTGGCGGCGGGGATCGGGGCCGGGACTACGACCCCGGGCGGTGACATCGGCAACCTGGGCAGCGGCACCGGGGCCGCGCTGACGGTGGCCGATGGCGTCACCGGTCTGGTGTGGTTCAAGGGCCTTCTGGGCGCAAATTCCGGACTGACGGCCGCCGGGACCAGCAGCAAACTGCGCTTTGACGGCGACGTGACACTCGGCAACGGCGACACCGCGACCAACCTCGCCGGGAGCGTGCAGCTCGACGGTCTGACCTTCAGCGGCCATGACGGCCTGAGCTTCGGGGCGACCACCCTGTCCGGCGGGCCGGTGACGCTCAACTCCAACGGCGGCAACATCGCACTCGGGTCGCTCATCGGCGGTGGTCAGAACCTGACGCTGGCGGCGGGGATCGGGGCCGGGACTACGACCCCGGGCGGTGACATCGGCAACCTGGGCAGCGGCACCGGGGCCGCCTTGACGGTGGCCGATGGCGTCACCGGTCTGGTGTGGTTCAAGGGCCTTCTGGGCGCAAATTCCGGACTGACGGCCGCCGGGACCAGCAGCAAACTGCGCTTTGACGGCGACGTGACACTCGGCAACGGCGACACCGCGACCA
>Ga0247837_1000836_pt1 | contig 66627 bp, 46 predicted proteins | sample LaCtaG_2_FD_187115 | JGI IMG/M metagenome (GOLD analysis project Ga0247837, IMG submission 187115) | Freshwater microbial communities from meromictic Lake La Cruz, Castile-La Mancha, Spain - LaCruzMarch2015_14.5m | ecosystem: Environmental > Aquatic > Freshwater > Lake | place: Spain: Castile-La... | reverse complement strand
GTCCTGCACAGCGGCAAGGTCGGGACGCTGATTGCAATACATTTCCAGCAGGTGGGAGAAGGCAGAGCGGAATATGTAGAGGAGAGGGTGGGTTTCGGTGGTTACACCGGTCAGGGTGTTGTGGTACTGGGCGAGGCCGGTGGTGTTTTCTTCTTTGCGCCAGCCCAGCGGCAGAATAGTCACTAGTGCTTCTTTGAGGAACCAAAGGAAGTCCCGGTCCACGTCCAAGTCCATGCCCAGCTGCACTGCCAGTTCCTTCACTTCCTGCAGCGGATATGTGTAAACCCGCTGTCCTTCGCCCTCCCCCGTCTTGAAGCTGAACACTTCCCCTTGCTGTTTCATTAATGGATCTTGAGCAAAGGTCTCTGCTCAGTCTCGCCCAGCACAGCGACCAAATGAGCACCAATGCAGCCTTCGACTCGCCCGAAGTGTCGCTCTTTGGACATATCTCTCTTTTACCTCGCAGACAGACTGCTGCAGTCCTGAAGTCGTCTATTCAGCTGCCCTGCCGCAAGCCGCGTGCTAAACGCTTCTTCTTTAGACCCAGTTACCCAGGCAAAATCGTGCTACAGGACCGGGAGCCGCCCCTACTCCGCACTCCCAGCCTATTCATCCGCAACCTACTCGACGAGAAGTACCGCTACGACAGCATCCACACTCCCGCAGTCCCCAAACTAGTGCGAATCAAGCACAGACACACCCATAGTCTCGGAAACCTGCCTGGGACTTATGCTATCAAGTGAGATTAGTAGTAAGTCGGACGTGTTTTCTCGATAGTCACGTAGTCGACCACTTGGTGAGACTGGGAGTCGAGCTGTTCCCAGTAGATGTGGGAGTTGTTGAGGACGGAGAGGACGCCGAAGCCGTAGTTGTCTACGTTAATGACGTTCCATAGCTGCGGGGTGGCTGAGAGGACGTCATGCAAGTGGTCACTGCCTGCAGAGCCTGACAGGATAGAGACTTGCGCCTTTGGATTGCGGTGATAGTGGGGGAAATCCACTTCACTGGGTATCGACCTATTCTGGTAAATCGGCGTTTCTCGTTCGTAGTTGTGCATATGGCCTGCAAAGACCATATCTACGGAGTAGCGGTGAAACAGGTCTTCCAGCTCTCCGCGGAGCTGCTTAGACTCGTGGTCGCAGTCGTAGTTGCTTTTGAAGTCGTGAGACTCTTCCATCGGCCTGCGCCAGTCTATATTGCAGTAAAATGGCTTGTGCATGCATACAAATACCCAGGGAATTGCATCTCTATTGGCCTGAGCCACTGCCAAATCAGCCTCCAGCCATTCGTACTGCGCAGCAATAAACTCCGTTGAAAGGTAGAAATAGGCCTCGGAGTTAACACATATGAAATGAGCTTTGCCCAGGTTAAAGGAGTAGAAGAAGTTGGACTCCCCACTCTGTCTGTTCCTCGGCATACGGAAAATGCTGCTGTAGTGGGTGAAGTTGTCGTAGTGTTCATGGTTGCCAGGTACGACCATGTAGGGAATGTGGCTGGCGATAGGCTGGATTTCGTGTAGGAATTGGTCTGCTACGCGTCCTTGCCGGGAGTCCAGGTCGTAGCCGATATCGCCGAGGTGGATAACTGCATCAATTGCGCCTGTTTGAGTGTACGTTTCCAGTAAATTCCGAGTTTGCTTGGAAAAGTCGCCTATGCCCATATCCCCGAAAATTGCGATTCGAGGAGAATCGGGAAGTGTTGCATTGCCCGGAGTAGTAGAAACAGTGTAAAAAGGCGTTAATCCTTTAAATCTGTATGATTTCGACCAGAGATGCGGCCCGCTTCCCACTCGATAGGTATATTCACAGTCCGGCTGCAGGCTGCTGGCTATGGCTGTGTATATGATTTCCACGTATATGTCTAGCTTGTACTTAGTGAAAACTGAGCGGGAGGGAGTTGCACTGGACCACTGAGCTTCGCAGTCACTGTATTCCAGCCAGGCAGGCACCAGCGGCAGCCACGACGTCCACAGCACCGCCATTTCCCCTTCCCTCTCAGTCCACGCCAGTCTGATCATCCGCGGCCGCAGCAGTAGCCGCAGGGGTGGGTGGAGGCAAGACAAGAAGGACAGCAAAGGCAGGAGAGCAGCGAGCATTAATATAATGGGTCTGTTTTGGCTGGGCGCGAGCTCGAGCTTCTTCATCAAGTTGATTTCGAACCACACCCGCGGCAAGCCTTTGCACTACCGGCCCTGGGAGTACCCTCTAATGATGTCCATCGGCGGAGTAACTTTCATGTACTACGACTGGTACAGACGTCTGATTCTCGAGTCAGTCTGCGAGCTGGAAGACTTGAAGGACAGCACAGTGACTGCCCGCCAGAAGATGCAGAAAGCTCCACTGCTGCAAACCACTCAGCACTAAGCAGTTAGCTATGGAGCTAGGGCAGGACTTCGAGGCAGGGGATGAGTATGAAGCGCGGGTGCAGAGCGTGGTGGACAGAGGCTATGGTCGAGCATTGGCCACTGCGGCTCTGCGTGTGGCGGGTGGAGACGCTGCGGAGGCGGTGAGCAGGTTGGAAAGGGGGGAGGCGATTCAGGCGGATGAGGAGGAGCCGGAGACTGAAGGAGAAGGCAACCCTTTGGCCTTCTTGCTGGGCAATGAAGACTTCCTCGCTACGAGGAGTCAGCTCAGGGCACAGCCGAGTCTAATTCCCACCTTCCTCGCACAACTACAAGGTGCAAACCCAGACCTCTACTCACTCGTCATTGCCCTGCCAGAGGCCTTTCAGCAGCTCCTCGACTCTCCTGCACCCATTACCTAGTCTAAGTCCTAGTCAGTGAAGCCCTTCCCACTGATAAACCTGCTCAGCATGTCTCTGCTGTTCGCACACTGGTCGTGCACTACCAAATGCCCCGCCTTCATCACTGTCACCTGTGTCAGTTTATCATACGTTCTGGCAAATCCCACTACCTGATCATCCACTTTCCATGGATATTTAGGTGCGTTGAGGTATCCTTCCTGTCCCGGCCAGTCTAGATTGGCTAGCCAGTTTTCCCCCACAATGATATTCACATTCGCATCATCCTGTCCTGTATACAGCATCATCGGCACAGACTGCAGCATATAGACCACATCCGCAGCTACCGACATAGCAGTGTCCGCCACCATGTGATGGAACAAAGCCATGTTGCAGTCATTATATAGCACGTTCGCTGGTATGCCCAATAGTGCAGTGTTCGTACTATTAGTCAGCCAAATAGTGTGGTTGAAGTCGTAGTCACAGTACTCCCTGTAGTTGTAGATGTTGATTCCGCAGATGTTGTTGCTAGGGTCGCCGGTGAAGTATATCAAAAGATCCAAGACAGCGTTGAAGTTATGCGCTGCTTCTGGTAAGAAACCTGCGTTTAGCGATGCAACGCTCATTTGTTCGTAGTAGCTGAGATTGGTTCTTTGTTCTTCGTTTATCAGTCCCACTGCATATGCGAAATCCGCGTTTCCCACTATTTGGTTGATAGGGTCAGTCCAAGCGTCCCCTATGCCTGCACCTGCTAGTGGTAAATAGAGGTTCCCCGTAACTGCTATTTGAGCGTTTTCCTTCAGAATGAGCGCTCCTAAAGCCGGAACCCAATGCCCGGCATAGCTCTCTCCAAAGAGAAAGAGCGGACGTGAGGGCATAAACCACGAGGAGTGGTCTTCCGCCATACCCTGCAGAGCAGTATACACCTGTTGTGCATACTGCTGGGAGGTATCGATATACTCATCCTCACTAGCGAGTACAGAGAATCCCACTCCAGTGGGTGCGTCGATGTATAGTAAGTGGTAGTCCTGGGCCCAGGTCTGGTTCCGCACTTCCAGTCCTCGAGTAGTCACATTAACATACCAAGGACCGCTTTCTTCCAAAACAGCCATATCAGACGCACAGCCAGGCCCTCCTTCCAACCATATGACGAGTGGCGTAGGACTCACTTTATCCGTATTGATGTCCAGTCCCAGCTTATTGACCTGCCAATAGAAGAGAGCGGAGCCAGTTGTTTGATTGACGACGGAGTACCCAGCTGTACCAGAGAAGCCAAGGAAGGAGTAGGGCTTGTAAGTGTTGCCAGAGGCTTGGAGATGCAGAATAGACTTAGCCGCCTCGGGGTTGGGCGGAGGGTAGGAACGCCGGCTGTAAGGGACGTAAAGGGAGTGAGTGACGAAGAGGCTGGTGATGAAATAGAAAAGAAACATACTGCAAGATGGTGAAGAAATCAGCACTTTTTGTGCTGTAAGTAAGTGTATGGCATTTGCAGGACTGTGAAAGTGCGAATACATGTTACTTAAATTGGATAAGTCTGATAGTAAAGAGACGTATTGCACTGCTACATGTTTAAACCGTGTCTCTATATATAAATCCCAAATCCTTACAGATAGGTGCTAACGTCTTGGAAGTAGAGTAGCCGATAATTAGTTTTTATTATAGTCTGTGGATAGTTCTATGTGAGTTGGCCTTAGGTGCATCTTATTGCTTTCTGACATCGATGCACACCGCAAACATTGAGAGTCTAGAGGCAACAACCCTCAGTGGTACACATCCGTCTACAAATACTCTGCATTAGATCTACGTGGCAGTAACTTTATAGGCAAAATCACTGTCTGCAGTCCTTCTTGTTAGGTGTGCTAGGCCTTGTCTCAGAATGCATTTATATATTAGAGTTTCCACTTTTGTCTGAAGGAAAGTACTGTATTAGTCATCTGCAACTCAGCAGGTCCAATATTGAGACAGCACTGTGTAGAGGGAAATTGTCACTACTGAGAAACTGAGGAACTCAGGTTTCAGTGATAGAGAAACTTCTCTTTATCTATTCAGAATTTTGTCCAAAAGGATGCAGAGAGTCCCTGAAATGCGTAGTTTGCAAAGATTTCAGTAAAACTGGTACAAGTGAATCAGTGATTAACACCACTTGAATTACTAACAAAGCAACTCGAAATAACCGCTCCAGCATATGCAATAAAAGATAGTTGCAGGTAGATCTCTTCATGTCTGTTCTTTAAATCTCACTTACTTTTGCTATTGTTGGTATCAAAACGCAATTTCTTCCGAATTTTCCGAAAATGTCACATGAAATGTATATCGACTCATTACGTATCAACTAGTTTCTGCTTCTTAATAGGTCTACGGACTACTAATCCCAAGAGCCTGAATGCGGCTATTTCCCTAACTTTACCTAATTCTAGTCAATAAAGCCCCTTCCGCTGATAAACCTATTGAGCATGTCTCTGCTGTTTGCACACTGGTCGTGCACTACCAAATGCCCCGCCTTAAGCACTGTTACCTGGGTTAGTTTGTCATACGTCCTAGCGAACCCCGCGACCTGGTTACTGACTTTCCAGGTATATTTGGGTGCGTTGAGGTATCCTTCCTGTCCCGGCCAGTCTAGATTTGCCAACCAGTTTTCCCCTACAATGATATTCACATTCGCATCGTCCTGTCCGGTATACAGCATCATCGGCACATACTGCAGCATATAGACCACATCCGCAGCTACCGAAACCACAGTGTCCTCAATCATATGGTCGAGCACTGCCATGTTGCAGTCACTATATTGTACATTCGCAGGTATGCCCAATAGTGCGGTATTAGTGCTATTGTTCAGCCAAGCAGTGTGGTTAAAGTCGTAGTCACAGTACTCCCTATAGTTCAGTATATTGATTCCGCAGATGTTGTTGCTAGGGTCGCCGGTGAAGTAGATCAAAAGTCCTAATATGTTGTTAACCATGTCTGCGGCTTCGAGTAGGAAGCCTGCATTTAGCGATGCAACACTCATCTGTTCGTAATAGCTGATATTGGCTCTTTGTTCTTCGTTTATCAGTCCCACGGAGTAAGCGAATTCCGCATTGCCCACGATTTGGTTGATAGGGTCAGTCCAAGCGTCCCCTATGCCTGCGCCTGCTAGTGGCAAATAGAGGTTCCCCGTAACTGCTATTTGAGCGTTTTCCTTCAGAATGAGCGCGCCTAGAGCCGGAATCCAGTGCCCGGCATGGCTCTCTCCAAAGAGATAGAGCGGACGGGAGGGCATAAACCACGAGGAGTGGTCTTCCGCCATACCCTGCAGCGCCGTATACACCTGCTGTGCATACTGCTGGGAGGTTTCAATGAGTTCATCCCCACTAGCAAGCACAGAGAACCCCACTCCAGTGGGTGCGTCGATGTATAGCAAGTGGTAGTCCTGGGCCCAGGTCTGGTTCCGCACTTCCAGTCCTTTGGTGGTTTCGTTAACATACCAGGGACCGCTTTCTTCCAAAACAGCCATATCAGATGCACAGCCAGGCCCTCCTTCCAGCCATATGACGAGTGGCGTAGGACTCACTTTATCCGTATCAATATCCAGTCCCAGCTTATTGACCTGCCAATAGAAGAGAGCGGAGCCAGTGGTTTGATTGACGACGGAGTACCCAGCTGTGCCAGAGAAGCCAAGGAAGGAGTAGGGCTTGTAAGTGTTGCCAGAGGCTTGGAGGCGCAAAATAGACTTGGCCGCCTCGGGGTTGGGCGGAGGGTAGGAACGCCGGCTCTGCGGGATGTAGAGAGAATTCGCTAAGAGAAGCGTGGCGACGAAATACAAAGTCAACATACTGCAAGATGGCGACGAAATGCGCTTTTTATCATCCAAATAAGTGTCCAAATCAAATCCCATACATGAAAAAGGACTTGGAGAGGCTTAAAGCAGTAGAATTCGAGTTTTATATAGAAAAGGGACATGCAGTTCAGAACTTTCCCCAACACCTTTCTTTACTCCTAGTCTATAATTGCATCTAATGTCTAGATTTGCCTACTAATAGTGCCTGCGCAGAGCTTTCCCTACTAAATGATGGACTCAATCCGGAAAGAAGGCCTAGTGTGAGTGCTACGCAGCTACAAGCGCTCCTCCTTCCTCAAGTCCTGGGAACTGCGCTATTTCCGCCTGTCCGCCACTTCTCTGTCCTACTTCAAGAAGCAGCCGGGGCCTTTTTCCTCCAAGCCTCGCAAGGTCTGGCCGTTGACGTCGGTCCAAATTGACTATAAAGGCGAAAGCCGGGGGAGCTACTATATCTTTAGAGTGTATGTGGTGAGTACGAAGACCACGTATACACTGGGCACCCTGGCAGCCACGGATGCCAAAGAATGGGTGGAGGCCCTGACTACTAACAGTCCTGCAGCGCCTAACACTGAGCCCCGCCCTCCTCCGGACACCCCCAACTCCACGGAACTGGAAATGGAGGACTTGCCCAAGGTCTTGCAGGTCGCGGGTTCCATCCTTTCCAACAACTTTCCCTGGAAACTAATTGGAGATGCTCTCTGGAGCTACAAAGAGTGGCGGAAGTGCGAAATAGCGGTTCCTCTGGCGCTCAAGGAAATGTCTCACTACTTCACCACCAGCAGAGACCAATGGGACTGGGCTCTCACCCAGTGGCGAATGCTATCGGAATGCACCGCTTTCAGCCTCGTTCTCCTGGAAAGCCACCAAGAACGCACAGTCGTGATACAGGCCTCGGTGCAGGTTTCCCCCAGAAGACACATCGTAGTGCAGGAAAGCATCGACCACGTAATGTACCCCAGCACTTTACGTATATCCGACTACTTCCTCATCGAAAAAAGCAAAGGAGCCGCTGCAACCCTCATAACCCGCTACCTAAAAACCAACAAAGAAGCCTCCATCGTCCCCACAATGCTCGAAAGCTTCCGAGCCTTCCCCAACTTCCTGCAACTTGCGAGCATCAAAGCAGACCTGCAGGACTTCGAAATGACGGAACTGCGCAGGGAAAGTATGCAGGAAGTCTCTGCGGCCCGCAAGACTGTTTCCTTCGACGAGTCCTTTGTGTACGGCCGCGGGACGCAGTTCCTGCGGGATGAGGAAGCCGGAGGACTGATATTTATGGATAAAGTGCTGATAGGGAAGCAGAAAAGGGTGTTGGCGCATATGCTGAAATCAATGGCGTCCAACCTGGCGAAGGGACAGTCGATTATAAACGTCTCTTTGCCCGTTAATATATTTGAGCCGAGGAGCATATTGGAGCGAATGATGTGCAGCTTTGGGTATTCGCCTATCTTTTTGGAACAGGCAGCGGCTGCCACAGGCATTCAGCGGGTGAAGTTGGTACTCACCTGGGCAGTTACTATCCTCCACCTAAGCACTGACCAGGGCAAGCCCTTCAACCCAGTCCTTGGAGAGACGTTTCAAGCCTCATTAGGCCCTGCGGTGTGTTGCTGTGAGCAGACCTCACACCACCCTCCTGTTAGTAGCTTTCAGATCTACGGCCCGACCTACCACCTCCGTGGCTCTCATGAGTGGTATGTGAGCACTGGCACTAATTCCGTCAAGGGCAGGTCTAGGGGCCGCACAGCCGTCCACTTCTCAGACGGGGAAGTGGACATCAGTCTGCCCTGGGCCAACATCAGCGGCACTTTATTCGGAAAAAGAGGCTTCAACTGGATGGGAGTCATCAGCGTCCTAGACACTGCCAACCGCCTATACGGAGAGGTCCTTCTAAACCCTGGGAAAAAGGGCTTTTTCAGCAAATCCCAGCAGCCCTCCGACTTCTTCAGGGGACAAATTTCCCGTCTACCCGAAAACCACCCGATATTAAAGCCTCACGGCTTCAAGGAAATCTGGATGTCGGGCAAAAAGTGCATTTTAGACGCGACCATGGAGTCTCTATGCAATATTGAAGGCTATTGGCCGCTGTATCTAGACGCAGACAGCGAAAGATTATGGAGTTTCGACGCTTTTCGGCCCTTCTTGCCAGTAAAGACAGGCGAAATCCTGCCTTCCGACTCCCGTTTCCGCGAGGATATCCTTGAATTAGCCCGAGGAGACGAAGACGCTTCCCAGACGCAGAAAGAGCGAATTGAGACAATTCAGCGGCGAGACCGGCAGCTTAGAGAGCATAAAGCACGCAATTAGGCCCTGCTTTTAGGGGAATTGGCGCTTTTTAGGGCTTATTTGCTTCTATGAGTCTATCTAGAGCGATGAAGGCTTCGTCGAAATGCTCGTTTAGGTAGTGGTCGAGGAATTGGTTGCCTGAGGGAACGGCTATCCTGTGCTTCTGACAAAACCACTCCTTCCTCGGGCACTCCGTGACTGTATGGAGGTCCAGCCTCAGTGCAGGAGTGGCCTGTCCACACCTACACACCACCAGCACCTTGACTGCCAGTTTCTTCAGTATCTCCACTTCAGCCCCTGCACTACTGCCTCTCTCCTGCACACAAAGTGCACACTTGGTCGTAGAGTCTGCATAGACAGGGTCTATTGCCAGTCTGTTGCAAACACTGCACTTCGCTACGGCTAAGTACCCCGCGAGCAGAACTTCTGCGGATAGCGTCAATTGGGGGTGTGGGGAGCAGAGGCCCTTTTGCCCCAAGTGCTCCCTAACGTTTCTGTAGAAGTCTGGATTCGGGGCCAACAGGGTAACATGGAGACAGACTTCCTTAGCCTGGGTCAAATACTCCAATATCACCTCGACTCCTATCCTTGCAAAGTCGGTCTGCAGCACACTGCTGGGCTGCAGAAAGAGGATACGCGTGATATTGAGAGAAGTGCAGGTCCGCAAGAGAGCGTTCAGCTTCAAATTCCACTCAGGTGACTGGGCAGAGGGGGGGAATTCCTGCAGCAGCCAGTAGCTCTGTTGCTTCGGGAGCAGGCGGAAGTAGGGCTGCTGGACAGACTGCGGAATTGCAGCGGTGAGGAACTCCCCAAGGTCTCCGTGGTCCTTGGTGGAGTGCAGGAGCACTGTTTGCTCGGGGAGAAGGGAGGAGGGGGACTGCTTTTCACGTTTGGACAGGAGGCGGAAATAAGAAGTCTCTATGCCACAAACGACTGCCATATGTCTATAATGTGGCTTTATAGTAGGTAAATGGGACTAAGTTGTTGCCGGGATAGCGTCCACAGTCCGCCTAAAAGCCCCCAGGCTTTGGTGCCTTACCCAGGGGTGCGGATCCGACCTGTGCCCTCGGAGCGTCACGACAGCGGCCACATCCCTGCAGTGCTGCACTGCCTGGCTGGTCTGCCCCAGGTCGCTGACTACTTTCTCGGCCTCAGCCAGTCCCACTTCACCTCCTTGTCCAACACACGTACTCTCGGCTCTATTTTCTCCGACATCGTCCACAAAAGCCACGGCGAATCCTTCGACTCAGAAGTAGCGGAGCTGCTCAAGATGTGTCCATCTCTCCGCGAAGACAACCTCAAGCAAGACGCTTTCGTCTTCATGCAGGCGTTTCTGACCGCTCTGTGTGACGAACTGGGCTATCAGTCCTTTTTTGCCAAGCTGTTCAGGGGAGTTGTGACTGCTAGGGTGGAGTGCATGAACTGCGGAAACTTCAGACTCACAGAGGAAGGATTTCTCTCCGTCTCTCTGCCCATCCCCGACCGCCGCGGAATCGACCTCTCCGACTGCCTCGAAGCCTACACCGCCCGCGAAAACCTGCGCAACGCCAACCTCTGGACCTGCGAAGACTGCCAATTCTACGTCTCCTCCTCCAGAAAACTGCACTTCAAGTCCCTGCCCTGCACCCTCCTGATCCACTTCAAGCGCTTTGCAGACTCCACCTTGAAGCTGAAAACGCTCGTAGAGTACCCAGTCAGCCTGGATATGAGGAAGTTCCTGCCTGAAAGTACTGAGGACAACCTGACATATCAGCTTTGTGGGCTGATTCGACACAAGGGGAAAGGCCTCCCAGGCCGGTACTTCGGGTATATGCGGAATTGGACAACTGGAGAGTGGTTTGAGTACTCCGAAGGGAAAGTCTGCAGAGCCTTTGAAGCCAAGCTGGTGAGCCAGGACGCGTACATCCTGGTCTATGGGCTGAAGCAAGAGGGAGAAGATAGGTAACAGAGCTAGTTAGTGCTTGGTTCTCCGGGTAGTCCGTTCAAAACGATGCATGAACCGGTCTATGTCTCCGTTTTGGTAGCTGGGAGAGAGAGGGGCCTGGGGACTTGCGGTTACTAGTCGGGGGGAAAGTGGCGTTGCTCTCATGTATTGGGTTATTATGTACTTTTTGGGTCCTGTGGGAGTGTCCGATTCCTCGTTGGAGTGCTCCCGGTTCCTTGCTCTCACAATCAGCCCTTCCTCGCTCTCATTCCTCGCAGGCAGTTTCCTACTGCGAGAAGGTCGAAACAGCGAGGGAAGCTGCGAGGTTTGCAGGCGGGGTCTGGCTTTGCCCGGCAGGTCTGAAAGCTCTGGGTGGCGGATATGAGCGATATAGCGCTGAGTTTCCTTCAGGAAGTCGAGAGTATTGAGTGGTCGTTGTTGCTTACTTATATGCTTCACTGGTATATGCTGTTTGAGTATGAATCCGGGCACTGAGGTTTTCCACATGTAAGTGAGTTCCTTGTCTTCGGCCATTACTACTTCCCCAACTGGCTTTCCCCCTAATAATCTATGGGAAACTGCGCCTACAGCTCCGACCCTTCGCCCGGCCGCTCCCTCTCCCGCAGTGACTTTTCCCTGCAGTACATCATCGGCAAGGGCGGCTTCGGCAAGGTGTGGCGAGTCCTGCACAAAGGCTCCAAACAAGTGTACGCCATGAAGGAAATGCACAAAGCCCGAGTGCTCTCCAAGCACAGCGTCACCTCCGTCCTCAACGAGCGCAAGCTCCTGGCAGTGCTCAAACACCCCTTCATTGTCAATGCGCAGTTCGCTTTTCAAGACGAGGAGAACTTGTACCTGGTCATGGATTTGATGCTTGGGGGAGACTTGAGGTACCATGTGGGCAGAGAAATGCAGTTTTCAGAGGAACAGACTAGGTTCTTCGTGGCCTGTGTGGTCACTGGGTTGGAGTATTTGCACTTGAACAATGTCGTGCACAGGGACATCAAGCCGGAAAACCTAGTGCTGGACTCGAAGGGATATGTGCGGATCACGGACTTCGGCATAGCGCAGGTAGTGAAGGGCGAGCAGGCCTCAGACACTTCAGGCACTCCGGGCTACATGGCTCCGGAAGTCATGTGCAAACAGCCGCACGGCAAGGCTGTGGACTACTTCGCAGTGGGAGTCATTGCGTATGAATTCATGCTGGGGAGACGTCCCTATCAAGGCCGCTCGAGGAAAGATATCCGTGATGAGATGTTAGCCCGGCAAGTTCAACTCCGGCGTCAAGACATCCCCTCGGGGTGGTCTCTCGAAGCCGCTGATTTCGTCAATAAGCTTCTGCAGCGTCGGGCTACTAGTCGACTGGGCTATAACGGGGCTCATGAGGTGAAGAACCACGCTTGGTTGCGAGGAGTACAGTGGCAGAAGATCTTTGAGAAGACACAGGACTCTCCATTTAAGCCCGAGGTGGGGGATAACTTCGACTCGAGGGTGGGTCTGCAGGAGTGGAAGGATGAGGATAACATCGACACTTCGCAGCTTCGGGAAACTGGCGTCCAGGAAATGTTCTGTGGGTACTACTTCGATGTCCTGCGCATTCAGCCTGGCAAGCAACGAGAAGAAGCTACGACCGTGGCTCTCAATAGGAGACTTTAAGCTGCTTATATTAGCATGTCTGCCACTCCTAGACTGCTGGAGGCCTGCAGACGCCAAGGAATCCACCCCAGCGAGCTAGAAAAGCCGGAGAAAGGACACTTCAGGAGGCTGCTGGGAAGGGGAACACCGAAGGAGATTGTGAGGATGCATAAGGAACATTATGAGGAAAGGAGGAGGGAAAAGCTGCAATTAGTCCTTGACGAGCGCAAGCGAATTGAGCAAGAATCCCCCCGCCCTTTCGCCTCTTCCACCTCTGTCCCCGACTCCAATCTCTTCCTCCTCTCCCACGAACGCCAGAAACTCGACGCTCTCCGCCGGCGCCAAGAAATCGAGTTCCAGCAAATCCAGCAGCACGAGGAACTCCAGCAAGCCCTGCGCCTGCGCCTCGAAGCCAAGGCAGCCCACGCCCTCGCCCAGCAACAGAGACACCAAGCCACTGTGGAAGCCAATCGGAGAGAAGCGGAGGACAGAAGACTGAGGGAGGAGGAGAGGAAAAGGAAACTGGAGGAGGAGCGACAGGAGGAAATCCGCCTAATCAAGGAAACGCATTTCGAACAGGAACAGAGGAAGTTGCAGGCAGATACAGAGAAAGCGAGGCTGATAAAGACTGCTGCGAGGGACAGGGAGGAGGAGGCCAAGCGCAGACAAGAGGAACTGCAGGCTCAAACTGAACGCATACTCCACGACCAGCGAGAGACTGTGGAGGCCAAAAGACGCGAAATGGACCTAAGGGACAGACAGCGGTTGAAAGCGTTGGGCAGTCGAACGAAGCGCTTAAGAGCCCGAAACGAGGCCAAAAGGCGCAGAAAAGAAGCCAAATTGAGGGCTGCGAAGGACAACCTGGCTGCTATTTTAGACTCTCAACGTGCGCAATATGAGGAAAAACAGGCTGAAAGTGAACAGCGCAGACTGGAGTTTGAGCACCGCAGGGAACTGTTGCGCCAACAAACAGCCCTCAAAGCAGCCTACAAAAAAGAACAAATCACTCAAATCCTCACCCAAAGCGAACGTCTCGAAGCCCAAAAACTGGCTGAATACCGCTCGAGAATGGAAAAAGCCGAGGAAAAGCAGCGAGAATTGGCCGAAATCGCAGAAAACGAAAGACGCATAAAGGCTGAAATCGACCAGGAAAAGGAACAAGAAAGACTGCAAGTTTTGACCCGAAATGCAGTCTTGGAGGCGGAAAAGAAGGCTGAATTTCTGCTAAAGCAGAGGGAAATGGAGGCTCAAATGACTGCTTTCCGCCAGCAACAAGCCTGGCACAAGCGACTCCAGCGCGAAAAACAGCAACTCAAGCGACAAGACCGGGTCGAGGAAGTCGAAAGAGTAAGGAAAATGCGAGAATATCGCAAGGAACAGACGCAGGAAAGGATGAAAACAGAGGATCTGCGCAGTGCAAGAGTGAAGCAGGCCAGACAAGCCTTGGTAGACATGCGAATGCAGCTGAGGAGGGAAATCGACCGCAAGAAAGAGGAAATAAGGAGGGAATTTGAAGCGAAAAAGGGGGGGTCTGCAGGGTCTAGTAGGCCGAAAAGCAGCCAAAATAAGCGAAATTCCGCCTTTTCCTCGAGACCTGGAGCTCTCCGCATCGAGGATCTCGACTCAATTTCCTCCCAGTCCACTCCTAGGCCGGAAGTTATCGACATTCACCTTGAATCTCCCTTGAAATCTATGCGTTTGAAAGCGTCTATTGGCCCTTATCGCAGGACTGAGAGTCCAAATCAGCTCTGTGAGGGCGATATGAGGGCGGGCACTGTGAGCACTCGGACTGGGGGTACTGGCAGAGCCCCTGAGAGGGAGGAGGAAAGGCTGTCGGATGCGGAGTTTCTAAAGCAGAGTCAGAAAAGACTGATGCTGGAGGAGCTGCAGGTGGAGGAAGAGCGGGAAACTGAGCGAGAGCAGCTCCTGTCCAGCACTGCCTCACTCAAGGCCAAAGCTCGCCTGGAGAAGATCTTTGGCGCAGAGAGAGCCCAGGCCAGTGCCCGTCTGCAGGCCTTATCCGAGCGCTTCTCAGCCTCTTTAGCCCGTCTGCAGACCGTGGCCAGGAAAGCAGGCCTATAATATGGGGAGCAGTGCTGGGAAGTGCGAAATGAGGTGGTGCTTTCAGGAGGCTACGGAGCTGTGCAGGTGCGGAAGTGTCAAGCTCTGCAGAAACTGTGTCAAAACTCACATTCAAATGAAGCCGGAATGGCCGCATGAGCTAGTTCACCTTACGGAAACAGTATATAGTGCTCCAAGGCTCACATATGGGAAGCAGCTGTATAGAACGCCGGAGGGAAGTACGGAGATATATGAAGGGTATGTGGCGGAAGTCAGGGAAAAGGTGGCAATCAAGGTCCAATACTGCAAGTCCACGGCCGAAGTCAATGAAAAGCAGGAAGAAGCAGCACTCCAAAGGTCCATCCGCCACCAACACATCTGTAGATGTGTGCAGTCCTTCCTAGACCCAAGCTACACTGCAGGATTCAAGCATGTGATAGTGATGGAGTACGGGGAGTTGGGGGATATGGAGAGGGAAATGGAGCGGAGGAAGGAAACTAGGAGTAGGTTTTCTGAGGGGGAGTTGATGGATGTGATGTTTGGGTTGACGGATGCGCTGGCGTACTTAGAGGGACTCAATATAGCGCATAGAGATGTAAAGCCCTGCAACATTCTCCTATTCCCCACTCCAAAGCTAGCCGACTTCGGACTCACACTCCAAGGTTCCTCCCAACTCCGCACTCAGTCCTACCAAGTAGTAGGCACAGTGCTCTACCTCAGTCCCGCACTCAAACAGGGCTACTTAGACATGTGGGAAGGCAGGAACTCCACTGGAGAAGTCAAGCACAACCCCTTCAAAAGCGATGTGTATTCCCTCGGACTGACCTTTTTGGCTTTAGCGACTTTGGAGCCGCCCAGTGGACTGAATTCAATTAGCCAAGGAACTGAGGCTTTACGCTTGAAGCTGCAGAGACGGATTGGCGGAATTCGGTACAGTGGGAAAGTCAAGCAAGTGCTCAATGTGATGCTGGAGCCGGTGGAGGACCTGCGGCCTTCATTTCGCCTGCTGCTGGATATGATGAAGAGGCTGGAGTTCACAGCGGACACTGAGACGGAGGTAGAGACGTATGACACACTGCAGACAACCCTTTGCACTGAGGTCCTGCAGCCTTCCATAGACGATTTATTCAGACTGAAAGTGGAGAAAGAGAGTGGCAACTGGTCGAGGGAAGTGGCCACAATGGTGCAAAGGACACTGAGAGGCGGGGAAAGGGTGGGCAGTGTGAGGGTGGAAAAGGTGTTGGGGAGGGGAGAGCTAGGGGCAGTGTGCTGGGTAATTGGCAAGGGAGGGGAGGAGGCCAAGGCAGTGGAGTTGGAAGGGACGGGACTGGGAGATGAGGGCATAAAGGAACTGGCTGCAGTCCTTCCGTCCTGTCCCAACCTCGCCACTCTCTCCCTCGGCCACAACTCCCTCACATCTCTAGGCATCAAAGCCCTCAGTCCACTGCTTCCTTCCCTTTCGCACCTCCTCGTCCTTCGTCTCTGGCGAAACCCCTTCACTTGGGAGGGCTGCGTGCACCTCTCCCTTTCCCTCGCTCACTGTATTTCTCTGCAAGAGCTCTACCTGGGAGAGACGATGCTAGGGCCGGAGGGCGCGCGCTTCCTAGCCAAGGCAGTGGAGAAACTGGGAGGACTGAAGATACTGTCACTGACAGATAATGGGATAGGAGACGAAGGCTTAAGACACATCTGCCCAGCGCTCAAAAAAGCCCAAGGGGTGCAGCGCCTCTATTTAGACGGAAATGGCATTGGAAGCACGGGGGCGAACTTGTTAATTGGGTTTATTGCGGATATGAAGGGACTGGTGGCTGTGTCTTTGGCCAGAAATGAGCTGTTTCCGCCTGAAATTGCGAGTTTGAAGGCTTGTTCGAGTAGAGTTAAGCTGACTTTTTAGGCTTTTTGATGAAATGGTGAGTTTTCGGGATAATTTAGCTGATAATATCTTGATGTCGGGCCTATTGATGTACTTCAGTCATATAAAATCTTACATTTCTTATACAGAAGTTGATTTTGCGGCTGTTTTCAGGGTTTTCTGCTTGAAATCTGTATCTTCTCGCAAATTGCCCATAAACCCCCAATTGCTATTCACCTTAATCCCTTTATTTCTGCTTCAATAAGCCAATTTCCCCAAATTCAGCACCAGCCAGTGCCCTCCAACAGCAGTGCACACAGTCCATTCCGAAATACCCCAGTTTCGCCCACATCCCAGTTCGAGACAAAATGTGCCAAGTTCCCTGGCAGTGAGGAGTTAGGTCTAGAGAGAGGACTAGAAGGCAGGAGGGAAGCAGGACTTGGTCAGCCTAGGGCTGGGGAGGGATTCAGGGGGGACAGAGTAGTGGGGGAGACAGGGCGAAGGGAGTGGCTGGAAATCAATATGTCTCACAGGAAGTTTGAAGCGCCGCGGAGAGGGTCCCTAGGCTTCATGCCTCGCAAGCGCTGCAAGCACCACCGCGGCCGCATTAGAAGCTTCCCAAAGGACGACCCCTCCAAGCCTGTGCATCTCACCGCCTTCTTCGGATACAAGGCCGGCATGACCCACATTCTCAGAGAAATGGACAGGCCCGGGTCTAAGGTGCACAAGAAGGAGGTGGTGGAGGCTGTGACAGTGCTGGAAACTCCCCCGATGGTGATCGTTGGCCTGGTGGGCTACGTCGAAACTCCCCGTGGTCTGCGCACTCTGACCACTGTGTGGGCCGAGCACATCAGTGAGGAACTCAAGCGACGCTTCTACAGAAATTGGATGAAGACCAAGCAGAAGTGCTTCTCCAAGTACGCAAAGAAGTACTCCGAAGGCGCCAAGGACATCCAGAAGCAGCTAAACCGCATCAAGCGGTACTGCTCCGTCGTCAGAGTGTTGGCTCACTCTCAGACCAACCTTCTGGGTCTGGACCTCAAAAAGGCCCATATCATGGAGATCCAGATCAATGGTGGGAATGTGGCGCAGAAGGTGGATTGGGCTTATGGGAAATTTGAGCAGAAAATTGCTGTTACGGACGTATTCCAGCCCAACGAGGTGATCGACACCTGTGGCGTGACCAAGGGCCAGGGCTTCCAAGGCGTAGTGAAGCGATTTGGAGTGAAGCGTCTCCCTCGCAAGACCCACAGAGGCCGCAGGAAGGTCGCTTGTGTCGGCCCCTGGCACCCGGAGCGCATCTTCAGAACAGTGCCCCGCGCCGGGCAAATGGGCTACCACCACCGCACCGAACTGAACAAGAAGATCTACCGCATTGGCAAGGCCGACGACGCTAGAAACGCCTGCACCGACCACGACATCACTGACAAAAAGATCACTCCCCTGGGCGGCTTCCCTCACTACGGTGTGGTAAAGAACGACTTCTTGCTGATTAGAGGGGCGGTCGTTGGGTCCAGAAAGCGCGTTATCACCCTACGCAAGACCAGACTTACGCTCACCAGCCGCAAGTGCACGGAGGACATCAACCTCAAGTTCATTGATACCAGCAGCAAGTTCGGCCATGGACGCTTCCAGACGAAGGAGGAAAAGGCGACGTTCTACGGCCCGCTGTATCACAAGAACAGGAAGGCTGCAGCTTAGATAAGATAGGAGGGAGGCAAGTCTGTGTGCAGATTCTTTCTCTGCTCAATTCAGTCCCGATTCTCTCAGATGGGTGGAAAAAGTCGCAGACTTACAGCAAAATGCGACAAAATTACATTTCTAATCGCACTTATATGCCCAGTTCGATCGAAGAAACTCAATTCAGAACTATGCAACTCTGCAGACTTGAGCCTAGAAAGGCCGTTTGGCTGGTTTCCCTGCGTTATTAAGTGACTTCGCCGAGTTTTGTATGACGCAGAGCCTATGGCGGCTGTAATGGGTCAGGGAGTCGGCCTGGTGACTTGTGCGCTGTTGATGCTGGGAGTGCTGGCAGCTACGCAGGTGCCTGTGTTCCGTCTCTTCCAGTTTGAGTCGCAGGGCTTGTCTGCAGGGTCGCAGGTGTCCAATCTCAACTATGTAGGCGTGCACCATACGAAGGCAGCGGAAGTGCAGCGCAAGTTCGTGGTGATTCGCTTGCTGGAAGCCTCCAAAGAGGTGATAGCGACCCTCATTTCCCACAAACCCAGTGGCTTCCTGGTCCTGCTGCCCTCCAACCACACCCTCACCACAGACCAAAGAGCCACTTGGAAGGAACTCGAGGACTTCTTCGGCTCCCAAACCTTCCCCTTCCCCATCTACTTCGCCTGGGAAAGCGCCGAGCTCCTAAGCCTCTACTCCGAACTGCAGCTCCACACCGAAGAAGACCAAAATTTGCTCAATTTCGTCGTAAGTACCGATGAAAAGCCGGCTTTAAGGAAGCTGACCCTGGAAAATATACATGGATTTGTGCTGGAATACGCAGAATCGCTGCCTTCTATCGCTTTAGTGGCCCATTATGACGCCTTTAGCGTGATTCCCGAGCTGACGTACGGCTTAAACGACAATGGAAGTGGAATTATTGCACTTTTGGAGCTCGCAAGGATCTTTCACAAGCTTTACAGTCAGAATGCGCCGAGTTATAACCTGCTATTGCTGCTTACTTCTGCAGGCACGCTCAACTTCGAGGGAGCGAGGCAGTGGCTCAACTCGGAAGACGCGGAAATCGCACAGATTGTGGGGAATATTCAATTCGCGCTGTCCCTAGACACCATTGGCTCCAGCGGAGGCCTGACTGTGCACGTATCCCGCTTCCAGAAAGAAGGCGAAATGGAAGTGACGCGCTTCTACACAGCCCTCAACACCACTGCCAACCTCACCAACTTCCCACTCACATACGCCAAAAAGAAAATCAACGTCGCAGACTCCTTTGTCCCCTGGCAGCACGAAAACTTCGCCCGTCGGAAGGTAGTGGGCGCCACGCTGAGCTCGCTGGAAGTCCCGAGAACCCGCATCCTCGACCACAGCGATATATTCGACACCCACATTGACTACGAAGCGCTGGAGCGGAACATCAGGTTTGTGGCGGAGGTCACTGCGAAGTGCATTTACGCAGCTGAGGAGAAGCCGGGCCTGCTGCTGTATGAGAAGCAGGACTTGGTCAAGCGGGAGAAGTTGGAAGAACTAGGGCAAAAGATCAGTAACTCCACGCGGTATCCAGCCAAACTGACCCCAGGAGCCGGCATAACTGACCTACTAGTCGCCAATCTGCAGAATTACACTGGCAAAAGCCTCAAAAAGAAGGCGTTTCCGCTGGACGACACTATTCTATACGGGTCGAAGCCGGAAACTCTCAACATATACAGAGTAAAGCCGCCGATTTTGGAGTTCTACATCTTCCTGGGCGTGCTGGGGTACTTGGCAGCGCTGTGGGTGGGCATAGGACTGTGCAGTCGCATGACTTTGGTGGGGAAAGCCAAGCCCAAGACTCATTAGTTAAGAAGCTACATTAGCACATAGAGAAGTATCGGTGGGGAATTTCACACTGATTTCGAGGGAAATAGTGAAATTTCATATAAAGAAAGACGCTTTGGCCAGTTTGTAACTATATACAAAAAGCTGATAGGTGAACAGCCATTACGCCAGTCCTATAGAGATAATGGAAAGCTTGGGGTCGAGTCTGCCCATGCCTGCCATGCAGTCCTCAGTCCTGCAAGGCACTCCGCTCCGACCTGTGTGGGAGTCCCTGTCTCCCACCGGCAGGTGGTCGAGGGAGCAAACCGGCTCAGTGCTCAGACAGTTCCTGCGTCGGAAACGACTCGTTTCCAGGCTCATTTCCCTGGGAAAGGCAGACACAGAGCCTGAGAAAAGTCAGCATCCGGACAAATCCGCTCAAATGGTCGAAAGCAGCGTTTCCCCACATGAACGGCCTATTCGACTTAAAAAAGGCCGATTCAGTTGTCCCAAAGCCTCTACCTTCAATTCCATCCCGCTCTCCTGTGGCTCCACTGAGCTGCTTAAAGACCACTCCCGGGAGCTGCTGCGGGGCTCGCTGACTCCTGTGAGGACAATACTGCAGGAAATGGCGCTTACTTGTGAACTGCTGAAGACGAAGAAAGTCACTATCAACCAACATTACAGGTACAAGTCTCAGATGAGTGCAACTTGTCAGAGACCTGAAGTGGACAGGGAAGACCTACCGAGACTCCGGCAAAAGCGACCCGCAGTAGAGCTGAAACCCACCCAGGAGCAAATGGACACAGTGCACGCCCTCCTCAATACCGAGCTTTCCTCCCTACTGCTGGCCTCCAACGGCACTGCCCCTCACCCCTCCTCTCTGTATAAATGCTTCGTCGGTCCGGGCAATAACAGCCAGTTAGTCCTTCAAGTCCTTCGGAAACGAGGGTATTGGACGAAAGTGGAGGACTGGTCTCAGGCGGATTTCGTCTGGACGCAGAATCGACAGAGCGAAATTGTCGACAGTTTGCCGAGATTGAAGGGGAAAATAGAGCTAATAAGCAAGAAGCCGCTGAAATCAGTCGCAAACAAGCGAATGACGAGAATGATAATGGAACAAGAGAGGGTAAAGAGCGGGTTTAAGCTGATATCAGGGTCAAAGGCCTATGCAGCTATTATGCCGAAAGAGCAAATTGGGCCTTTTCGAGTATATAACCGGCTTGAAAGGAACTACCAACTGACTAGCAAGAAGCACCTATACCGCAATCTCAAGTCCTACTGTGAACTGCGGAAAAGGGACCTGTTTCACTACATTCCGCTCACGTTTCACATATGTCCAGGCTCCAAAGACGACGAAATCGGGGAATTCAGGACTGCTTTCCAGAGGGAAGTAGTGAGGAAGCAGCAGGGAGAAACCGCCAATTTGTGGATTATTAAGCCTGGAGAAGGCACCAATTGCGGACACGGAATCCACGTTTCCAGCGATATTTCCGACATACTGGATAGGGTCTCAGGCAAACACAGTCCCTCCAGCCGCACCTACATAGTCCAGCGCTACATCGAGTCTCCTCTCCTAATCAACAGTCGGAAGTTCGATATCCGCTGCTACGGCCTGCTAACTGCCTTTAATAGCCACTTCCAAGGCTATTTCTACCATGAAGGGTACCTCCGCACCTCATCTCGGGAGTTCAGTCTCAGCTCAACCAGTCGATACGTCCACTTAACTAATGACGCTGTGCAGAAGAAGGCGGAGGATTATGGCAAGTATGAGGCGGGTAATAAGCTGGCGTATGAGGACTTGGCGAGACATGTGGAGGAGTGCAGTGCTGGGAGGGTCAGCTTTGGCAGGGATGTTTGGCCGCAGATGAGGGATATGGTCCTAGCGACCTTCGAAGCGACCTACTCGAAGCTGAGCCCGAGCCAGCCTCTGCACACCTTCGAAGTGCTGGGCTACGACTTCATGGTGGACTCTTCCTTCCAAGTGTGGCTCATAGAAGTCAACACGAACCCTTGTTTGGCCCTCAGTTCTGCCCTCCTAGCCAGACTGATCCCAAATATGCTCGATAATGCGTTTAAAATCGTGCTGGATGCGCACTTTCCGGAGCCAGAGGGGAGGAGGAAGCAGGAAGGATGCGGGAAAGAGGCGAAAAACGGGTTTGAACTGATATTTAGTTCCTTACTGTGTGAGAAAGGCGGGGAAATGGCGAGTACTGGTGAAGAATCTGAGGCTGGTCTGGACGCAGACTAGAATAAGGAACTAAAGTATGTACTGGTTTGCTGGCACTCCCACGGCTTTGATAGACTCCACCAGCGCTTCAATCCACACCAGCAGCTTTAGCACTGCTTCCTTCGACCCTTTCTCCCTCACCAGTCTGGCAGAGGCGCGGACTTCAGGCATGTTTTCTTCATACGCCCTGAGCATCTCCTTGGCGCGTTTGAGTTCTTGGCCGAGGGTGTAGAGTTCCGGGGAGACTTGGTCATGCAGGTCCAAGTCCGTGGCTCGCATAGAGGGCATGTGGAAGCTGGTCATACGACGCTTGAAAGCTTTGGGGGGAGAGGGGGAAAGTGAGGTTTGGACGTCTGGGGCGGGAGTAGGCGCCAGGCTTTCCTCCACAGCGTCCATTTCTTCCTCGTTGTACGTAGTTTGCTGCTGTGCGTCTTCAATGATGCTTTGCAGACGCTTGACCTCTGCTTCCAGGAAGTTGCAGTGCATCTTCAAAGTCACCACTTCGCCTTCTAACTCCATCTCTCGGTCTTCGTCCCGTACTGCATTTGAGCCGTCGCTGATGCCGAAAGCCTTCACTGCGCTGCGGATTAGAGGCAGTTTGGAGAGTGTGTCCGCACTAGATATAGACTTCGCCAGTTCCGCTGCTTTCGCCTTCCCCACCTCTTTAAGTGCCGCAACTACCAAGTGGTCCAGGCTTTTGACCTGGATTTTGAGCGTGTCTTTGAAGTGGAACAGACCTGTGAGCAGGGCTTGGATGTGTTCGTAGCGCTGTTGGGACAGGGCCAGGAGGTGCTCCATGTCGTACTGGCTGGAGGCGATTTGAGGGAGGAGGAAGGAAATGCGCACACGTCTTTCATCATTGGCAGACAAGTCACTATTTTCCAACAACTGCGCAAGCACTTGATTGGCATGCAGGATTTCGAACTCAGACCATAACTTGACTCTCTGAAACTCCTCTTTGTTGCTTTCGAACTCAGCATTGAGGATTTGCTGGTAGCCCTCTTCGTTCTTTCTGCAATGCAGCTGGAAAGTCAGTTTCTGGTTTTCCTCAGAAAGCGTCATTGCGTCTTTCTTAGCTTTTTCGATTTCTCGCTGTAATTCGCTGATTTGGATTGATTGATTTTTGCTTTCTTTCTCGGATTTTTGCACTTGGAGTCTCAGAGTTTCGACCTCGGTGGCAACGATGGCAGACCTGGTGCAGCCCATTACCTACCAAATTCCACTATAGCCTAGGCGGAGTTTCCCATGCATTGCAGGGATATTGGACTTATGAGAGGGGAAGAATTGCCTAATAGGGGAAGAAATCGGAGACAGGTTTTTAGGTGTGAGGGAGAGTGGGAATAGGAAGGAAACTTGGCTGGACGAGAGAGAGGGAAAGTCCTGAGGTTTGGTTCCTTTGTGTGGACTGTCTCTTAGATATCAAGTGCAAAGCTGGCCCCTCCTTCCTCCCCCCTTGCGGCCCTCTCCCAGCCAGTGCTGTCATCTATCTCCCTGTTGACGGAAATGTTGGCTGGCGATAAAATATGTGGCGGGTCGTAGGACTTCTGCTTCTTCTCGGCTTCGGCCAGGCTCAGTGTCCAGCCTTCGCCTGTGCACCGCCCAGCTACAACTTAGGCAACAACGTTTGCCAAGCTGAAATGAGTGGGAACTTTTGGATGTCTCTGTGTCCTGGGTTCAACGCAACTTATGGCTGCGTACCCAATGAAGCTCCGAATACCAATCTAGTCTGCGGCAACTTGGAGTTCCCGGCGCCACCAAAAGCTCTCCCAGGCGAGCCCTGCGAACACAACACCGACTGCTGGAACAATGTCCTATGCGTCGAGGGAGCATGTGTGGGTCTCGATGGAGGCAGTGAGTGTGCTGAAGATCAGGAGTGCGATGTTGGGATGTACTGCAGTGAAGTTGTTGGAACAAGCGGCAAGTGCGCCTATCAACTGCAGGTCGGCGACCCCTGTTACGCAGACTTCCAGTGCGCCAATAACCTGGGCTGCAACGGAATCAGCACACAGAACATGGGCACTTGCATCCCGTACTTCAACATAACGAACGGCCTTCCAGTGGAAAACTGCGTGGACGACGGCGGCGAAGGAATCAGTCGTCTATGTGTGTCTGGTGCATGCATCCCCAATACACTAGGAGTCGACGGACCTGGGATCTGTGTAGCTGCCTTCACCAGCTTAGCCCCAGTCTCCTGTAAACCTGGAGACCAATGTGTCGGTAACAACACCGTCAATGCCACTAACAAGGAATGTGTTTGTGGGAAAAGCTTCAACGGAGGCGGGTTCTGTCCGCTGTTCTCTGGGGATGGAGCGGTCCTCGCTGTGAAGAAATTGACGCAGCAGTTGATTAACAATGACACGAGCGATTGTCATACTTCTGGCAGGTTTAGTGCCTATTGCTTCGCCACACATCTGAGTGCTGAGGACTATGAAAGTTATGTAGAGAATGCGGACTTGGCCAGCAACTATCCACTGTATCAGCACAATGACTACTGCGTGCAAGCGAATATACTGAACAGTTACTATGACATTACCGCCGATGAATTATCTTGCCCGTCCTATAGCTGCTATGGAAGCCCACTTGATCAATCTTTTTGCACTGCTTTCAACCAAGGAAACAACACTGTGGAGTTGTATACATGCGCCACTGGAAATGTATGCAGCGTATCGTCCAACATACAAGCGAACAGTACCTGCATCCAAACCCCTCAAGTCCAGACTTCCCTCTACGCTGGTATGACATGCACTGGTCCCAACCAATGCATAGAGAGCACTTGCACGAATGGTATATGCGTCGGTACTGCATTCAACCAAACCTGCACCGATACCACTCAGTGTGATGTGGGTCTGTACTGCTCTGCCAACCTTGTGTGCGAACATCTACTGACCCCTGGCACTTCTCCTTGCTATGCGGATACCGACTGCCAGCTCAGTAGCGGCTGCAACTTCAATGCGCAAATGGCAGGGACATGCACCGCCTACTTCTCAGTTCCTACCGGCAGTCCTGTTTACTGTGACTCTACAGGGTACCAGCCCTTGTGCCAGTCTGCCATGTGTCTGCATAGTCTCGGACTGAATGTTGGGACTTGCATTTCTGCGGCTCACAGCGGTGCTGGTACGGGGGGGTCTATTCCCATGATGTGCAAGGAGGATAGTGACTGTGTGGGGTTCAATGGAGTGCAGTCTACTGCATTTACTAGTAAGTGCAGATGTGGATTTAACCCGCAAGGGTTGAAATACTGCGACTTGTTCCCTGGAGACTCCAATTATACGTACTACACTGGTATAATCAACAAGATAATGGCCGATACCAACGCTGACCAGCTCCCCTGCCAGACCACTCGTCGCTTCGAACCCGACTGCCTCGCTCTCATCCAGAACCAAACGAACTCCCTCAGTCCCAACGAGCTCCTGCTCGCCTACTATGAAGCGAAAGAGGCGCCAATCCTATATAACAACGACGCTTGCACGAAGCAAATCTTTACGTCTTATTACTGGCCTCTCGTCCAACCCTACGTGCCTCCTAATCCTCCTCCCCATAACGACACTCCTTCCAATAACACTGCGGAGGTAGGATTGGCTGCAGGCGTACTGTGGCTCACGTTCGCTTAGACAAGCAGTAATAAGCAATTCGTAGGACTAAAGGACGACTCACTCTACGCAGTATTTCCTCCTCATCGTCTCCTCTTCCTTGCCGTATTGCTTCACCATCGCCAGCAGGTCTGTGACATTCAGCTCAATAGGAGCGGGCTCAGGGGGGGCTGTTTCCAGAGAAGTCAGGAACTCGGCTTCTTCGCCCAGTAAGTCGGAAATCAGGGAGTCAGCTGCTGCCTCCCAGTTCAGAGCGAAGGTATCCGCCACTTTATCGAACAGCGCACTCAGCAGTCCCGGGTTCCTCACCACTTTGGCAGACTCCATTCTGCTCCTAATAGCCTCCACAGTGGTCACTGTAGGCGGAGGAGTCCTGGCCTTGAGAATTCCCTTCAGGACTAAAGGCTTTTCAGGCTCTGCGGACTGCTTTTCCTTGCCTTGTGCAGATTGCAGCAGCCGACCCACCCAGTCCTCACCTAATTGTCCTAAAGGACTGGGCTCCTTCCTCACAGTCTTCAAATTCAAAATGTTTTCTCGAATAAAGTCTCTTGTGGGCTGCTGTTTCGGCACTATTCTGCGTCTCCGTGGTCCCTTTTTCCCACGCTTTCTCTGCTTTGCCCACTCTTTCTCTGCTGTGGGGACCGGAGTCACGGAAATGTTCACATAGTCAGTTTCGGACTCACAGGCTTTTTCCGAGTCTGCAGGCTCTAAATCGTGCTCAGACGCTTCCCATTGAGTCTCTCTCACCGGCTCTTCTTCCAGTATCGACCGAGTCCATAGTTGCTGGACTGCTACAGGCTCCGCCTGGTCAAGAACTGTCATGTAGGCGTCTATCCCTGTGCGGATGTTTTCCAGCTGTGCCAGGCGAGCAGGAAATCGATAGTGCGGCGGAGTCCGGTCCAGCGGCACAGCCTGTGCGATATCCCCCAGAATAGACATTGCTAAGGAGATTAAAGCTGGTTATCTAAGCAGAGCCACTCTACAGGAGTCCAAATCCACTTTCCAGGCTTCTCCTTCGCTTATGACGAAGAGAGCGGCGCCGAAGGCCAGAGGACCGCAGGAAGACTTGACGCAGTCGATGCGAGCTTCTTGCTGGGTCGATTCCCCTTGCTTGTAGGGCAGACGGGTGATGTAGCGGCCTGTGAGGATGACGAAGCCAGTGGGCAGCAGGACAGTGAGAGACTCGGAGGACTCGGGGAGGTCGTAGGACAGGGGACGGTAAGTCTCTGTAAGGAAGGAAAAGCACTCACAGGAGAGAGTCAGGCCGCCACACAGATAGGCCTCTTCCTCGTACACCACTGGGCTGAAGTAGGCTCTCGCAGTGCTCATTTCCCTGGCTACTTCCCAGTCTTCCCCCACTAGTCTCAGCCTTTCCACCACAGGGCCAACCCTCACATCCCTGCCTCCAAAGCCCCACACCCTTCCTTCGTGCTCCACCAGGCCGATACCACATCTCGCTACTGTCAGGCACGGAAGCTCACTGATAGTCCCTGCACTTGCAATCAGCAGGGCGGTACGCAGGAAAGACTGGTACTTGGAGTCGTAGCCTCCGACACACACTAGACTCTGGGTGGAAAGGAGGAGGAAGGCACTGTTGCGCACTTCGATAGCGGCGGAGAGAGGGATTGGACTGGTCCAGGACTCGCTGTGGACGTCGAAGAACTGCAGTTGGACTCTGTCCACGACTCTGCACAGCACTTGGTCAGGTCTACAACTGTCCATACTTACTTTAACAGCCAGCCTACCATTCTTAGTCCTTACATGTACTCCCACTCCCTAGGAAAGCCTTTCCCTTCAGAGACTCTATATAGAACTGCTGATATCCAGAGTCATGGAAATGCAGCAAACTTCCCAAAGGCCTGTTTTCGCCCTTCAGCAGGTGGAGCCAAGCCTTTCCCAGTGTTACTATACTATGCACTACCTCCGCTTTAGGACGAGCGGGGAGTCATGTGAGCTGCCCACCCAGCGACTGACTTCCGGACTGTCGGGAGCCTGCGGAGGCTCTCGCTTGCGAAGAAATGAGTGATTAGGCGTGCGAAAGGCCTTGCGAGGGAAGGGGGAGATACGCTGCAGCTGAGGCGTTCTAACGAATAGAGTAAACCTTTCCCCAATACTCCTCAACTGCACTCCTTTCTCTGCCTTGGCTCTTTCAGTCCAGCCGCCATACCGCCTCCTCATTACCTTGCTGGTCCTCCCCCTCCTTCCTTCCTCTCCCCTCGCTGGCCCTATGCACAAGTCTGCTAGGCCGAGAGGCGGACATAGTCGCTGGGGGTTAGGAGAGGGCTTGAGACGGGAGGAACGCAGGGAGAGGGAGCGAGGGAGTAGGGAAGGGATGGGGTGCAGGGGAGTGGAGCTGCGACTTAGTGGGATTATATTCATTGCTAGGGAGAAGTGGAGAATTGGCTGTAGGGCGGCAATCGATGTGGATAGAGCGTCCTCTGTCCTGTGTGCCGCACCAGCACTCAGGCCCCGAAGCTAAAAACCCACATCGAGAAGCACATCAACCAGAGCCGCTTCCGCTGCACTGTCTGCCGCAAGAAGTACGTCTTCAAGTGGGAAATCGACCATCATCTGAAGGAGCGGCACGGTATGGACCCTGAAGTGGACTATTGGACTGAGGCTTCTGACTACGAGGAAAACCCGAGATTGCGACTTAGGTGCTTACTGTGTGATGAAATGATGAGGTCGAGAGAAGCCGTCCTCACCCATGCGAAGTACCACAACTTAGGCAGGGAAAGCAAGGGTGCAGCGAAGGAGGAAATGGAGGAAAACCTCAACTGCAAGTTGGAAGCCATGGAAATGGGCAACGCAATCGAAACGCAGTTCGACCCTCCAGGCAAGCGGGAGTGGCAGTGTGTGCTGTGCAGGGCGAAGAAGCAGATCTTTGCAGAGTTCAATGTGCATATAATGGAACACATCGGAGCCAAGTTCGTATGTCGCGCCTGTCCCTTCGCGTACAGTTCCCACCGGGAAGCTGCAAGACACATGGCTTCCAAGCACCCTCATAGGCCGCCGGGACTCACTGTCGCCCGGCCTGACGATATCGACCTGATGGACCGCTTGAACACCAGGTGCTCAATATGTGACGAGGAAATTCGACTGCTGAAGACGCTGGAACTGCACATCTCCTTGCACAATGCAGTGGTGGTAGCAGAAGACATGTCGGAGCCGGAAGAGCCGCCAGTCGTAGTGGAGGACGAGCCTGACTACATCTTTATCTGTAGTGTGTGCAAGGCACAGCTGCAGACTCGCCCCACTCTCACAGGCCACTTGTCCATTCACTTCAAGGAGTATCGGTACAAGTGCAAGAAGTGTGAGAGTGGGTTTGTCTGGCACCGCAGTATTGAAAAGCACATTGAAAGCTTCCACGACAAGCAGGAAGGACTCATAGAGGTGCTGGGCAGCCACGCCAGTGAGCAGAACGACTTCAAGTGTGCAGTCTGTCAAGAGGAAATGCCGGATAAAAAGGCTGTCTACATGCACACAGAACTGCACAGTGACTCCACCAGAGTCTCTGAACCCTTCGGACTGTGTCCTTTGTGTAAAAAGACAGTGGAGAAACTCAGTCTACTGAAAGCGCACATTTCCAAGCACTTGGAAGTGCACAAGTTCCAATGTGTGCAGTGTCCCCAGGGCGACACCTTCCTCACTCTGTCCGCAGCCTCGCAACACATGAGGGAACGCCACAGCTCTGTTGATATAGAAACTGGCTTCAAGCGAATTGTTGAAATGCCCACTGGGCCGCTTAATCTGCAGTGTGCGGTGTGCACCCAACTGCTGGAAAACGAAGAAATGGCCTTCAGCCATGGGGAAAAGCACTCCCAGGCTATGAACTTACCTGCGAAGATTGATGATGCACAGCGGCCAATTGTCAGGGAGCAGCCTTTGAGCTGTCCCATCTGTCCCAAGCAGATAATGGGTCGAGACAAGCTGAAAATCCACGTTCGTCGCCACTGGTACACGATATATTACTCGTGTAATCTATGCAAGAAGGAGTTCCCAGTACTGCAAGACCTGCAAAACCACGCTCAAACCGACCACGAAGGCATCATAGTCACCGCCACTGAAAGATCAGAGGAAAACGTGCTCGACACAGTCTGCCAAGCCTGCGGAGAGAAAATAACCTCCAAAAAAGACACGAAAGTGCACGCTTTCCTGCACAATTTCCACCGATCTGACCGCTTCACTTGCACTTTGTGCTACAAGATGTTCGCAACTCTCAGCGAGTGGACAGACCACAAGCTCACAGCGCAGTGCCAGCGGTCCAAGTACACGCTCAATGACTGGTTCATTTGCCTTGATTAGATAAATGGACTTCTACAATTGTTGGACGTGTGGGAGCTGCTTGGCGTATGAGTGGCCGCAGTATCTGTTTGCTTGTGGACATGTGGCGTGTGTGAGACATGTGAAGGGTCCGTTCTGCAGCTGTGCGGAGGGAGGGTTGTTGATGACGGAGTTGATGCAGGATGGCAGAGTGGTGGATTGCTTGCTGCAGTTGGAAGTAGAGGGGCGGAAGGAAGCCAGAGAGACTTTGATAGGACATTTAGCTCAAAGAGTGGGAGAGCTGCAGGCGGGGTATGGGGAAATGCAGGTGCAGTATTGGCGGTGTGTGAATGGATGTTCGGTTCCTGCAGGCCTAGGAGTATGCAGAAACTGCAGGCTGACACCTAGTGGCCTAACACTACCGCCTCCAGCACTGCAAGTGACAGCAGTGGAGGTGGGGAACAGTGGAAAGGAGCAGTCGAGCACTGTAGAACCAATGATAATATCGGAACCTCAGGACGATGTGGTAAAGCAGGAAGAAGTTCCGCCCCCAGTTCATCCCAATGGCTCTCGCAGTGAGCGCCCTGCTACTCCTCCGGCCCCACAGGTAGTTCCCCCTGCACCTGAAGAGGAAAAGAAGACACCTCGCAGATCTCCCCGAATCAGTCAGTCGAGTTCTGCCATATCGACTTCTCAACTTAAGCAGCCGCCACCGGTTCCAGCAGCGTCTGTAAAAAAAAGTGGGAGAACTCACCACAAATCTGACCTTGCTGCTGGCCATGTTGAGAAAGTGTCACAACAAGAGGCGAAGCCTTGCCTCGAATGTGGCACACTCTATAATTACAACGGCTGTTGCAGTAAGTGTCGGAAGAAGCTCGAACCCGTTGAAGAAGATAAGTCTACTTCCGATCAAAAGAGAAGCTCGCCCAAGCATGAAGGCCTGCCCGCTGAGCAAGGGCCTGCACCAGAACCAGCTACGAAGTGGCGTTGCACATACTGTAAGACGTTGGAGAGCAATAATAAGTGTTCAATTTGCGGAACGAAGAAAAAGCAGCCGTCTTAAGTGAAGTAGTTGGTCATAGCCTTACCCTAATAAAAGCAAAGAAGAAGATTGCTGAGGATGCATTTCACTTTAAGCTAGCTTTATAAAGCTGCGTTATTTGCTAGTCCTGTAGGACATTCTGCATCGACTACTTGCAAGTCAAAGTCAGTACATATGGCAATGAAGAGGTGGAAACCGTATAGGAAGTCTGTGAGAAACAAACGTGCATCATAGCGTAGCTATAGAGTTTATGGATAAAATCTATTACCTGGGCGGGTAGCCTTGGTACTGAGGTGGATAGCCTTGAGGCGGATAGCCTTGCGGTGGAACTGCGTACACAGGCTGAGAGGTGTAGCCAGGTGCAGGGTAGGCTCCTTGCTGCACAATAATAACCTCTTCAGTGCGGCCTCCATTGTGATGTCCATGATGTCCGTGGTGGCCATGATGACCATGATGTCCATGATGTCTTTGCTCCTCAATCACCATAACCGTCGGTCCCACTGGATAGCCTACAGGATAAGGCTGCTGGTAACCCATAGGAGGGTAGGCCTGTCCGGGAGGAGGTGTATAGGTGACCGGAGGAATGGTACCCGGTGGGTAGGGATTGGCAGGCGGATAAGCAGGGGGATAGCCTGCAGGAGGATAGGCTCCTTGCTGGGGAGGGTAGCCAGGCTGCGCTCCTGGGTAAGTCGGATACCCGCCTGAAGCCGCCATCCCTCCCATCTGAGAAGCAACAGGCACTCCAATCGGCCTCATTCCCTGCGGCGCCCCAGACAAGTACTCCACCGCTACATGTAAATCGCCCGCCTCTCTGTTCTTGTGATACAGCTTCACGAACCCTTCAAACGGCACTCCAGGCGGCACATTGACGAAGTGCAGTTCTCCCTGTCCCACATGGTCATCCGACATCACCGCTTCTTTATCGAAAACGATGAATTTGAAGTGGTCTTCGTAAGTCCTGGTAAAGACGAAGGTTTGGGTCCATTTGGGATGCGACCCTCCATGCCAATCCGCTGTAGTGCGTTGGCTCTGCCCGCCCATTTTGATCATGCAGTAGGGATCTTTCTTGGTGAAGAGCCCTGTGTTGTGCAGCAAGTTGGCGGATATCGGTCTGACCTGTACCAGCTGACCCGTTGTAGCCATTTATTTAGTTCTCCACTAGTTGCCCTTACGCTTCAGGAGGGCGCTGAGGACTGCCACCTTCACTTGTTCTCCTTTGGAAGCGGGAATGCGCCCATGGACGAGGCTGTGGATGGTGGAATGAGGGCGAGGTTCGGCTTCGCTGAATTTAACCCAGCTAAACCACTGCTTGGGAAGACGCCGAACAACCGCGCCGTTGACCAGTCCGCCCGCTCCAATTGCCACGCAAGTCAGATGTTGGCTGAGAGTGAGTTGATTGCAGTGCAGCGCCTCGCCTCCGTACTGCACAATTAGCACCTGCACAGCTACGGTTAGCAGCACAATGCTCAGAAACATCGAGTTGTTGAAGAAGCCTACGAACACGTTCACTTCGGTCGCTTTCAGCTTGCGGCAATTTATCTCGTTAAAGAGCTGCAGGAATACAAACGTATTGAAAAACAGTGTAAAGTGCACAAAGCCCTCATAGGACCACTCCGTTTCTTCCCAACTGGGATCCACTCCGAACAACTCTGGCCCCATAAACAGCACTATGCACAGGCAAGTGCACTGATACAGAGCCGCCCCAACCACTGTTTTCTTCATCTCATTGTCCACCAAGGACTCCTTCTTGCGGTAAGGACTGCGGCCTAGTAAGTCCTCACTCGGAGGCTCAGTAGCCAGTGCAAGTGCAGCGAAGGTGTCCATTATCAAATTCACCCAAAGCATTTGCACAGCAGTTAACGGCGTTTTCCTGAGGAAAACCGCTCCCAACACACTGACAAACAAAGCCACTATGTTGACAGTGAGCTGGAACTGGATGAATTTCTTGATAGAGTCGTAGATGTTGCGGCCCCACTTCACTGCTGTGACGATGCTTGCGAAGTTGTCGTCCAGCAGTAAGATGTCTGCTGCGTCCTTGGCGAGTTGCGTCCCTGCGATGTTCATTGCGAAGCCTACGTCGGACTTCCGTAATGCAGGGGCGTCATTTGACCCGTCTCCAGTCACAGCCACAACTCGCTCTGCCAAGCTCTGCAGTCCTGTCACTAGCATGAACTTGTGTCTGGGAGAGGACCTGGCCAACACCGACAGGTACGTAACCACCTGGTTAAACATCTCCATGTTCTTCACTACTAGCTTCTTCCCCTTAGATGTGTTCACTTCCACCAGTCCTTCCACCAGTCGCTCGAAATCCGGTCCTTCCAGTACTGTGTATTCGCTAAATTCGTCGGATTCCTTGCGGTAATTGCGCGGTAAAATGCCGCAGCGCCGAGCAATGGTAATAGCAGTGTCCATGTTGTCTCCTGTGACCATGCGCACCTTGATCTTTGCTCGCTGTATGGCTGCCACTGCGTCGTGCACCTCAGGCCGCAGTGGGTCTTGAATGCCGAATACGCCTACGAGCGTCAGGTCTGAAGAGAGGAAAGCACTGTTCGGGTCCCCGTCCTGAGTGCGGTAGTCAGCAGAGGAAAACTGCCCGGCTTTGTGGGCAACAGCAATGATGCGGAGCGCTTCGTTGGAGTAGCAGGTCAGCACTTTCTCTTGAATTTCCTTTTTGTCTTCTTCGGAAAGGTCGCGAAGGCCGCCTTCGTCGTAGATTTTCGTGCACATTGGAATTATCACCTGAGGAGTACCTTTGACGTACACATGCACTCCATCCGGCAGAACACAAGCAGTAGCCATCCACTTCCACTCCGAGCTGAAAGGCATGCGAATTGCAATCGGGAACTGCTTGCGAAGCTGCTCATAGGCGAATTTCCACCTCTTTGCAAGCGACAGCAGTGCACATTCAGTCCGATTGCCCTTCTGTTCGTCCTCCTGATGTCTGACATGCACCAAACTGGCATCACTATTCAGGCAAAAGCCCATTCCCAGTATGTCCTTCAGCTGATCCCCAGGCGGCTCAATGTCCTTATCCCTATTCTTCTTCACATTGGTCCCTTCCATATAGGCCGCTACCACCATCATTCTATTCATCGTCAGAGTGCCGGTTTTATCAGTGCACACATCTGTTGCCCCGCCCATTGTCTCGCAGGAATCCAGGTTCCGAACCAGGTTCATTTCGTCCTGCATTTTGCCCACTGTATAGGCCATGCTCAGAGTGACTGCCAGTGGCAGTCCTTCAGGCACTGCAACCACTACAATAGTGACTGATATGATGAAGGCTTCCACTAGACTGCGAGCACTTTGACTATCGAAAGTGTTGCGGGTTACGCAGTCCAGGACAGTGTAGGCGAGTAGGACGAGGAAGGTGAAGAAAGCAACAATAGCGCCCCATTTGCCGATAGAGTTGGCCACGGAGTTGAGCTTCTGTTGCAAGGGAGTTTCGCTGGAAGGAGGGTGGAGCATCCCTTCCATCTCTCCTAGCGAGGAACTGCGGCCCACAGCACAGACCAGCAGCGCTCCAGACCCTTCCTCGACCTTCGACCCCGCCAGGCCGAAGGGATTTCCCTGCGTCATCCCCTTCTCAAACGCGTCCTTCCGTGCCAAATCGCTTTCTCCAGTTAGTGAACTTTCATCAATACGCACCGAATGCGCCTCCGTAAAGACCCCGTCTGCAGGTAAAGTCATCCCCGTCTTGACCTTGAGCAGGTCGCCTACCACTATGTCGTACACCATTACTTCCTCTTCACTGCCGTCCCTCACTACACTGCACGAGACTTCACTGGTCTTTATGGACAGCTTGCAGAACTGCACCTCTTTGGCGTAGTTGTTGGTGCCGGACACTAGGACGATTATGAAGACTGCAGCGAGGATGGCAGCGCCTTGGATCCAGCCTTCCATGGGGTCGTCCAGCGTGCCAACGACCACTGCGACCAGAGCAGCTAAGAGGAGAAGTCGCAACATGCGGTTGTCCAGGGCCTTCACACACTCTTGCCAGAAGGAGGGCTTGGGCTTGGGTAGTGGCTTGTTGTCCCCATACACCTCCACTCTTTGTGGGATCGACACGGTCTCGATCCCGTCAACGGTGGATGAACTCAGGGCGGAAGCCAGGTCAACTGGGCCTCCCAGCTGCATCAAAGCCTTCAGCGAGATGCCCTTAGCCACGGCTTCTTGGTAAAAGAAGTACCTAGGTGAGTGCTACTTGAGCTGAGTGCGGCTGACGCGGAAGCCGTAAGACTCGTGCTTGGCCAGCAACTTCGCACCCAGCGCGGACTTTGTGGCCATTATTATTACCAGCTAGCTCAGGTCAGGGAGGCCTTCGATGATTTGCCGACGTTCGTAGGCGCTAGTGGCTCTCCAGGCCTTGTAGAACTGAAAGGTGTAGTAGCTTCCAGGGATAAACAGCAGTCCGCCCAGTATCCAAAACGCAATACCGCGGCTTGGCTCCAAGTCTGTCATTTCTGACACGGTACCGACTACGATTAGGGCCGAGCCCAGGGCGAAAAACACCAGAACCACTAGTAAAGTCTTCAGTGGCAGGGGCGGTAAAGCATCTGAGTGCATTCCGTGGTCTAGGTCCACTGCGCCGAAGCCGGGAGGCATGTTGAGGTGCACTTGTCTCAGGTCTGAGTCGATCTCGAGTGAGTCCTTGGGCTGGGAGACCGCCATATCTATGCTAGACGAGCATCCTTTTTAGGCCCTTCGCTAGCTTCCGGTCAGTAGTCTCGCCCGCTACCTTCGCTAGCATGTCGTCAAAGGCAGAGTTTTCCGGCTCCAAGGCTTTTCCTTGCAGGAAGTCCTCTTTCGCTTTGCGTACATTGCCGCCTTGAAGCAGAGCTTGTCCCCTGTAGTACAGTATCATAGCAGTGCGCTTTATCTCTATAGCCAGGTCACACTTCGTCACCGCCCGAGCAGATTCATTCATCTTGATCAGACACATGGCTTGGTGCACCAGCGTACTGTACTTGAGTTCCCTGACCCGGGCTTCAGTCTCGGGGCTCATCACATTGCCTCTGCCGAACTTGGCCAACTTGGAAGTGCTGGGGAGGAAGCCACTCACGTAGAGGAACACTTTGGCGGATTTGGCTAAAGCTGCCTTGTAGTTGTCTTCGTGGAAGAGTCGGATGCCTTCGTCTTTTAGCTGCTCTGCGACTGCTAGGTTGCGCTGGTTGTCCTCGGATAGGTCCATTATGTGAGATGTAGACAGTATGGAATGCCTACGAAAGAAGGACATACTAACTACTGCCTTTGGTACTATACGTAGATATACTTTATTGTGGATTGGTCTTGCTGGACTGGGATTAATAGTACTACTTCCTACTATGGGATGTCGCAGGAGGATTTAAACGCTTAAATCGAGGATAGGCGCTGGAATAAGCAGAGAGTATATTGTAGTAAACGCGATTATTTTAGACACATATGATTTGCAGGTTATTATAAGGCTTGGATGCAGAAAGACAGACAATTGAAAACTCGGGCATTTTTAGCATGGAGATGGGTGTATTACTCTAATGTTTTTGTTGACTTATCTATGCTGAAATGCACCTGAAGAGCTGTATTAGATAAGTCGCAAATGCACTAAGCAATTCTACTATGGACTTTAGTAATATCTACTTGCACTACCAATTCTTTGTATGCGTTTTTGCGGTTTGATTGAAGATTCAGAGATATCCTTGTGGGTCTTACAAGAGTGCCCTTCCTTTGAGCTGTCTGCATCGTTGCATTTCCCAGCTCCATTATATGGGGTGTCGGCAATGTGGGGAGGAAAGGCAGTCCGACTTGCTGTCACCAAGTGAAGCAGTGTCCGAAACAGTGAGAAGACAAATGCATGAGTACCCTGTACTCCTCTACTCCTCCACCAACTGCCCTGTGAGTCAAGAACTCAAACACGTCCTTCGAAGTCTGCGCATTCCCTTCGAATACTTCGAAGTGGATAACATGAGTAAGTCCCAGTAGACAGACGACCGCGGAGCCTTCCTTGCAGCAGTACTGGGGCTGAGCGGAGAGACGAAGACTCCTGTGCTGTGTGTGCAGGGCAAAGTCGTGTCAGGACTGGCGCAGGTGGCTGGAGACCTAGGGGCTGTGCATGTATTGCTGCAGGGAGCAGGAGTGCCGCTGAGAAGAGTGGAAGGCAAGTTAGTGTACAGAGCTGCTGGCTAATACGTATTGAGGCTTTGCTAGTATTGAAAGACTTTGAATTGAGTCAGGAGATAAAGACGCCCTACGAACTCGCCCATTACTACCTACTTCCCCTTGCGTTTGAGCCCCTCCGCCAGTCTCGCCGCCAAGTCCTCAGGCAGCAGTCCATATTCCAAACAGTACTTCTGCGCCATGTGGCTGTTGAGGTTCTGTTCATACAAACTTTCATAGAATGCGCGAGTAGGGTCATCAAGCGACGGCTCAGGATGTCTCTGGCCCGGCTTAAATAGCTTATCTCCAGTGTCGTCGGACTTGGGGTCTGGCTTGGGCTTGGGAGCGGACTTGGGAGCGGGTTTGGGAGTGGACTTGGGAGAGGGCTTGGCGGCTTTGGCAGGGGACTTTGCTTTGGCTGGAGATTTGTCTTTCTTGCTGGGCTTCTTGACGGGCTTTTCTGGGGATTTGGCTTTGGCGTGGTCGCGCTTCAACTTCTTCTTGGCGCTGCCGTCTTGTCCCATATTGAGTTACACTACAGACAGTCCAACTACCTGATACATTCCCTCGACTCACTGTATGGTGTTTCTACAGTCGATTGGGCCTATGTCCACTAGCTATCTAATTCCCGTGCGAAATCGTCCTCAATCGAGGCAGAGGCGGGCGCAGAGCGGTCTTGCAGCTCTGCATCAAGCTGACTGAGCAGATCTCTCGTGTCTTCTTTGCGCTTGAGACGCTCTTGCTGCGTGACTTTGGCCTTGGATAGTTCTTTCACTTGAGCACTGAGGTGCTTGATTTCAGCCTTGTACTGCTCCTCGCTCTTTCGCTGAGCCTCGCGCTCCTTGCGCAGTTGTTCTCGCAGGAACTCTGTTTCCTTCCGGTCTCCTAATTGGTAACTCTTCAGTGGCTGCTCCTCCTCGCCTTCCACAGGCACAAACTCCCTAGTTGTCAGTGGAAGGAAGCCACTCCCCCGCCTTTCCACCTGTCTCCCAGCCAAATACCCCAGCACCCCACACACGAGGCAGACCAGCAGCCACACTCCGTCCATTCTCTATATTTATGTGGACTCTGCGGCCCTTGCTGCGCTCTTTCGCTCGCAATTTCGTGGAGTCGCAGAAGGAAGAAGCTCTGTTCCAAGCCTTCATTGCGCTGAGGACTACAGAGCGGGAAAGAGAGAAGATGAGTGAACTGCTGGATCGACTGGAAGAGGCGAGGGAGCCGCTGGAGGTGATAGAAGGGCTGGAGCCGGAAAGGAAAGCGCTGTATGTGAAGTTCCAGCAGCTCAATGAGGAGTTCGAGAGTAAGTAAATGAGCAGCCGGGGTGATTTCGCTGTATTTGGCCTACACTCAGGCTAATTAGCTGTCCCAGTCCATAATAAAGGATGAGCTTCGCCTCCAAGCCCAGAGTTGTGAAGTCCCCTGCCCGTGTGCAGCAGACCCTCACTCCTCAGAAGCCCCCTCCCAAGCCTATTGACAAGTTGGAACTGCTCGAGCGTTCTCTTGACAAGTGAGGTGTAGGCAGTTTGAAGACGCAGCAGGAAGTGCTGGAGGGACTGAAGGCGCTAGGAGAGCACTTGGAGGAGTGGGGCAGGACGGAGGGGGAACTGAAAGGGGTGGTGGGCAGACTGGGGGAGATGGAGGGGAGAGCTGCGGAGCAGATAGGGATTGGGAGTGACCCCTCCATCCAGCTCCCAGTCCTCGAATCCCCTCTAGACTCCGACATCCGCACTCTACGCAAATCCCTAACCTCCCTCGAGTCCGCACACCAGTCCTCCCTCCTTTCCGACCGCCTCAGTCTCAAAGTACCCTCCACCTAGACCCTAGAAGTCACTAGCAAAGAGACAGTTGTGGACCTGGTCCGCACCTCACTAGCTGGCTTGAAGACTGCTCAGGAGGAAATGATGACTGTGGATAGAGATATGAGGAGTGGGTATGTAGAGAACTCCAAAGAGGGACAAGCGGCAGTGAATTCGCTGAAGGACAAGTTTGAAGCGCATCGAGAAATCCTGGAAAATGAGATAATCGCAGGGCTGTTGCAGTCGCAAGGCAGAGGAAAGGCAGTGTTAGAGCGGGAAGTGCTGCGAATAGTAGACCAGGAAGTGGGCTCCTTGCGGGACGATCTCAGCTTTCAATCCGCTCAGCTGGACTTACTGTTGAAGCAGGAGCTATTGGCGCTACGTCTGCAGCTAGATGGAGTGAAAGCGCTAGCAGTTCCAGTCCATTCAGCAGAAGAGCCTGATGAACAGCAGATACAGACTGCCTACTCCGCAGCTGCCAGGGCTGTCACTAACTTGGCAGAACTCCCTGCGACCACTTTAGCGGATTTGGGCGAAGTAATGGGCCTGCTGGAAACGGAAGTGAGGGAAATAGCTGCGGAGCCGAAGGATGTGAGTGAGAAGCTGGAAGCGGCACTGTTCCAGCTGGAAATGCTGCAGAGGAGTGTGAGGCAAGTGGGAGACAGGACCGAAGCAGAGCCAGAGCGGCTCAGACAGAGAACGCAAGCCCTGGAAGCAGCTTACACCCAGCTGGGCAGAGACACTGCAGAACTGACTGACCTGCAGACCCGCGTAGCCTCCCTCTCCCTGGCCGCCCCTATTGCCCAGCTGCAGCAGCGCCTTGCCTCCCTTTCTCACTCTCTCCACCAAGTCTGGACCGCGGCTGTGAAGACCGGACACGCTCCGCCCCTGCCAGAAGCCGCAGCCTGGGGCGTAGAGTCCGTCCAGAGCTAAGAACTAGCTTTAGGCAGTTGCTTTCTAGGGAGTTGCTCCCCTTTTTCCTGATTTAGCACTGTTGCAGGTGATAATCTTATTAGAATTCCTCGTAAAAGTTCATTAAAACCTCTATAAAGTTCGAAAAAAAGTATTTTCTGGAAGATATTTCCCGCAAACTAGAAAAGGCGGGATCAGCTACTTGGGCAGCTAAGGTGTTATTTTAGGCTAATAACACTCATCAGGACGCTTCTTGCGAGCCTTGATTCGGACCCCTTCAAGGAACAGCGGCTTAATACTGGGATCTGAGGGCGTGCGGATCAATATATTAACTCTGCCTTGAGGAAACTGGCAGGATATATCATTGAACATGAGGTCCTTGAGAACTAGGTCTTCCTCAGGCTTAAAAGTCTTGACCAGTGACCCCTTCATCAGCGGAGTGCCAGTCCTCGCTCTCTTGATTTCCTCCCCCGTAGGAGTCATCTTATGTACCGAGAGTCTGCAAACCAACTTTTCAGTCCTTGTCTGCGGGACTCCCGCTCTATTAACAAGTTTAAAGTGGACAGTGAAGCGACGCTTAAGGTAGAGCGGGAGCGAAGGGAAGTCCACCAGGGCCAGGGCGAGGTCTGAAGTGGAGGGAGTGGAGAGTTGGGACAGGGGGGTGACAGGGAGCGTTGGCTTTCTGCTAGTTTCCTTGTCTTCCCTTATGTTTTGCACTTCACTGTGGAGATCCTCCACTATTCGCTCCATTAATCTGCTTTGTTCGTCCAGCAGCTCTAACTGTGCTCCGCACTTCGCTACCATTTTGTCCATCTCAACGAGGATTTCTCGCTCATTGTGGCCGCTGAGGATGGAGTTGAGGCCCGGAAGGCGTTGGAAGGGAGTTGAGGCTGAAAAGGCGCGGAAAAGACTGGAAAGGGGCTCGCAGTCGATGTCTGGAATTTGAATTGGGACGAGCATTATTTCCTTATTATCGGCCATCATGGAACCTGGAAGACTTAAAAGGGCTGATTTGAGGTCTATTTGAAGTGGTAACTGGGTAATTTCCCCATTAGCTACAAATGCGTATTCACCTGCCTTTCCCTATGTATCCGCTTGTGTTAGACACAAGATTTGACAAAATCTCCCAATCAGAAGGGAAAATTTACATATTTCAGCTTCAATGCGGTCCCAAGAACGAATCTGAACCAGAAATCACTTTTGGCGAGTGTGGAATTAGGCCTAGTCTGGATCACCCAATGAAGCATGGCAAATATGTGTCGTCCACCTGTCCCTTTGCTACAGGAACTATGGAAGGTAGCGTCCTTTCCTCGCTTGATTGTGCTCTCAGTGCACCTCATGGAATTGTAAGTGCAACAGACAGATGTAGCAAAGCCAAAGCTGTGCATAGAGCACTAGCAAGTCCCTACGTCTAGGTTTCCCCTCATTCTCTAGTCTCAGCTCTATGAGCCAGGCTAGCAGTGCCCTGTATCTCTCTAGCGCGTTAGATAATAATGTCTGTGGAGATCCCCATCCCTCGCAGTCGAGCTTCGAAGACCCTCGCAGCCTCGAGTCCCCAAGTGCGCGAGGAAAGCGCCCTGCTGCTCCGTCTCCTCGGCGAGCTGGAAGACTCCGAGTCCAGTCGCCAGTGGGACAGACTGGACGCCGTCATCACAAGTCTCAAGCACAAGCGTCTGCTCGACTATATCGAAATCGAAGCGCTGGAAAAGCTGGTGTATGTGACCGGGACGAGAGTGGGTGAGGCCGGGAAGTTGGATTTCGCGGGTGATATGGAGCAGTTGGCAGGCGCAGTACTGCCCTACTTGGAAGCAGCGAGAGTGTATCTCAACCTGGCGTCCTGCACCAAGGCTGCCAAGGTGCTCATTGACGAACTGCTGGAGCAGTCGCTGGCACTGGTCAAAAAGACCTGTGAGAAGGTGGTGCTGCCGCTGGTGTCTGAGAAGAAGAAGGAAGCCAGAGCCCGGTCCAGAGCCGTGCACGACTGTTTGGTCTGTGTGAGCAGCATGCTGGACTGCTTGACTCGCCTTGCACAGCGGCGGGTGCTGCAGGACTACTGGCTCTCAGCGTCCTACCACCTCTTCATGTCGCTACTGCTGCATGAAGGGGACGAGTTCCTGCAAATACCGATAACGAACCTGCTAGTGGCGACCTTCACCTACTACCCCAATACTCGCTCCAGCATACTTGAAGACCTCATGGAAAACCTGCCCCTGCTCACCTACGACCCAGACCAGACCATTGGCTCTCGTGTGAGGAAGGTAAACGCACACCACTACCACATTTCTTCCAAGCACTCCATCCACTTCAGTACCTTTCTGGTGCTGGAACTGCTCCAATCTGCTTGTATTGAGGACGAACCCATCGGGGCGAATGGACGCTTTCAGCATGCGAGAGTGGCGGGAGGGTACAAAGAAGCTCTCAGCTTCGCGCAGTTTCTGAGCACTAAAGTGATCACTTTGTGCTCGAAAGCAGGGCAAGACTGCAACGACTATAAGGCTATAGTGGAAAAGATGCTTGCGGACCTGTTGAGAGTGGTGTGTCGGCCTGAGTTCCCGCTCGCCAGTCGCTTGGTGGAAATATTGGTCGTGCAAATGGTCAATTTGAGCACCAAAGGAAACGCGATGTTCCGCAATTGGGTCGTGGACCAGTTCGGCACAATAGCAAAAGTCCTAAAGCGGCTAATTGTAAAGACGCGCAAACACCCAATCATCCCTAAGTACTACATTGAGACTCAGCGAGAAACAGACCACCCGACCGAGGACCCGAACTTGAGCAAATGCATCTGCGGGAAGGGCTGGGGCACTGGTCAAAACAACATGATCCAGTGCGACTTGTGCCACTGCTGGTTCCACAACGACTGCATGGGCGTGGACATGAACAAGTACAAAGAAGACTCTTGGTACTGTGACGACTGTTCTGTGTATCAGTATATGCGTGCGAATGGAGGTGTGAAGCGAAGCAAGCGAATAGCAGAGAAAGAAGCAATGGTCATCATTGAAGAAGACCCAGACAGTGTGTGGGCTGTATCTCGTGAGGCGGACCGAGCCACCAGGGACCATCTTCTGCTCTTCAACCAACTCGTAGCCAATTACTTGGCCTTCGAGGAACGCACAGGGGAGCTGACCAAAGGCTCTCGCTACTTCCTATGTGCGAAGTGGTGTGCCACTGCCCTGGCCCAGGCCAAAGCCTCGGGAGAGGACTTCGACCTGAGAGACCCGAGACTCAAACAAGCGGCGGATTCTTGGTTTGCGCATAAGAACGAACATGTGAGTTTGGGGAAGCTGTCGGAAAGAGGCACTGTCAAGCTGTTCCGGCAGATGCTGCTGTGTGGGGAATACGGGCAGTTGTTCGCGTGCATATTAAGCAGGATTGTGACCTTGTTGAATCACGAGCAGCCAGTGACACGCTCAAAGGCGCTCAAAGCGCTAGCTGGCATCATTGAAGTCGACCCCGCCTCTCTGTCCGAACCTTCAATCGAGAAAGCGGTGCAAAGTAAATTCCTCGACCCCTCAATCAGCGTGAGAGAAGCAGCTGTGGAACTGATCGGCCGCTTTATCACTGTCCAGCCCGGCCTTTCCCCGCACTATTACACCACTTTGACTCAGCGGCTCAAGGACCGCGGACCCAGCGTACGCAAGCGAGTGATTCGCATCTTGAAGGACATTGTGTGTAGTGACAGTGCACATAGTCAGATTATCCCTATGCTCAGTGAGGTGGTCAAGCGGATGAGTGACGAAACAGAGGGCATCAAAGACTGCGTTTTGGCCAGTTTCGAGCAAATTTGGTTCAAATCTGGGTCTGACACTCAAGTCGCAACTATGCTTTTAGGCGTGTGTGAAAGTCCGCTGAACCACGATAGCGTCGTGCAAATGCTCAAAGGGGTCCTGACGCGTGACAAGGAGTACATCGCGAAATTGCGGCGAATCACGGATTGCCTGGTGCAGCGACTACTGCAAAACAGAACCACTCGAGCCCTAGTGAGCAAGACTTTGGCACTTCTGTGCTCTGCGCAGGCGGACTTGATGGTCAGCTCAGTGTCAGCCCTGCAGCACTTCCTATGTCCAGAGGGTGCGCCTGACGAAGCAGAGGTAATGGCCTCTATATGCTTCATCATCGAGCAAGTGGCGGGGGTCATTGGGCAGAACGACTCCAAGGTGTACATCGGCATACAAACTGACCTGCTGAATTTGGTCTATCGGGAAGGAACGACAGTGCTGACAGCAGCTTTAAAGGCGCTCTGCAAGGTCGTGCAGTGCCTTACTAATGACATGCACACGCTGCAAGAACTCACCAAACGGTGCTTTTTCCTGCTCAAGAACTATGCGAAGCCCATCAAAATCCCTCCAGACCGCTTCAACTCTCTCACCCGCGCTTTCTATATAATCGGTCTCGTGACTAAGGAAATCAAAATCCACGAAGGACTGGAACTCGAGGCAGGCCGCGCCTACGTAGACAGTGTATTCGAGGTACTGAAGTACTACTGGGACAATAAGGATTTGGGAGTGAGGGACCGAGCCTTGGAAGCTCTCACTTTTGTATGGGTGCAATTCCCTCATCTGCTGTACCAAAGTGAAAACCTCCTCACTGAAACACTCAAAACAGCCCGGGCAGTGCCCTACAAGGTCCACGTTCTGACGCTTTTGAAGGACTTTTTGACCACTTACGACCGTAAAATGGCGGGCGAAACGGAAACAGACCACAGCACTGCCCTCGTCACAGTGCAGAACTACCTCGACCCAGTCCTCGTCCTCAGCCTCGACGACTACAGCGAAGTGCGTCTCGTAGCCACCGAAGTACTGCGGCTGTTCCTCAAGCAAGGCCATATAAGCCGAGCCTTGCTGGTGCCTACGCTCATAACCCTGCTCAGTGATGACAACTTTGTGATTCGAGGCCTTGCGATGGAGTGCATAACGGGGATTTACCAGAAGTCGCCTGATGCCGTGCTGGTGAATTTGACAGACAGTGTGAGGAAGTCCTTTGCCTTCGAGGTCAAGTTGTACCGCCGGGCGGATGCGCATTTGAGGACCAGTGAGCCGGTGTTCGCAGGCTTTTTCCAACTTTTGAAGGACAAAAAGACGCAAAGGATCAAGTTTTTATCGCAGATTTCGCAGCTAGCAGGCGAAAGCGACGACTACTATCTGCTCTACTTCCTCGGCTGTCTGCTGACCTCCCTCAACTACACCCAGGCGGAAGAAGTCTTGACAGTGCTCAGCAAACTACCCGAAAGTCGCCTATCTTCAGCCGGAATTCCCTGCTACGACCGTCTCAAACGCGCTTCCAAGGCCAACCAGCCAGTGAGTCAAATCGAAGTCTCACAAGCTGTTCAAATCATTCTCGTCCTGTCCCTCAAAAGCTTCCTACACCGCACCTACGACCTGCGTGCAACCGACACTGACAAGACTGTCCACAAGCGAGCCGACGAAAACGGAGGCTACCAGGAACTGAACGAGCCGCTGTTGGAGTACTGCGAAAAGGAAAGTCTGGCAGGGAAGGAGCTGTATGACCTGAGGAAGACTTTGCAGGCGTACATGAGAGAGGAGGAGGAGCCTATTGTGGCGAAGAAAAGACCCAGGTCGATGGGGGATGGGAGTGAAGGACTGCCAGTCACGAGAGGCAAGTTTTAGCTAACTGTGCCTTTGAGTACTGTTTCCCTAGAAGTCTAAACGCCACAATAGTCTACTTAGCTCCTAAGCCCTCTTCTCACAGGTGTAACCGGGCGACTCTGCTGCAGCCAGCAGCCCTGCAGTACATCCGGCAGCGGACTGATCAGTTTGTGCGTCTGTGTGTGCGACTTCTTGATAATCAGCACTGCCCCGGCGTTCTTGTACTGGCCTGCGTAGTCTGTAGCTGAAATCAGCGTTTGCAGTTCGCCGTTCCAGTGAGTTTCCAGGCCTTCGGACACTGTGTCGTGGCCTCGAATCACTGATAGCAGGGAGTTGTCTGCTAAAAAGCGCCGTAGGCGGCTGATGCCGAATTTGATGATTGCGCCGTCTCGACTGGAGGAGACTGAGACGCCGGTGTCCTTTTCCGTGGGCTCAGACAGGATCAACTCCAGTGCTAACTGCACCCCTACGTCCTCAGAACTCCTCACCAGCACCACCGGCTTCCTCACCGCCTCCAAGTCCCCCAGCAGCTTTAAACTGCTGCCGACGCCCGAATGCACGCACAGGAACTTCTCCTCAATCACAGCCGCCAAAGGCATCATTTCAAAGGCTGCATTCATCAGGTTGTAGATGGACTTGGCACTTTGAGGGTCTTCGTCCAGCTTGACTCTGCACTCCTCTGCGAAGCCTCTGTGCAGGTTGATGCTTCTGTCCTCGTGGAAGCCTCGCAAGAGCACGATTTGGTCTGGATATTTGACTTTAAGTGCGAATAGCAGGGAAATCAGCTCGAGACTCCGAGTTCCTGTGTCTACGTAGTTGCCGAGAAACACATAGTCGAAGCTTTCAATGTCTCCCTCGCCTGGGATCTCACTAGGCGCCCCCCACATCTCAAACAGTCGCAAGAGGTCCAGAAACTGTCCGTGCAAACTGCCGAAAACCTTCACAGGAGCCCGCAACCGGATCAAAACGGGTTCTTTTTGCATGATTTCCATAGCTTCGGTGACTAGGGCGGAGAGGATTTCCTTGTTGAGGGCGAAAGGAGCAGAGGTGAGGGTCTGCCAGTCCTTGGGCTTCAGCAGTTCGTTGAGGACGATGTCGCATAGGGACTCCACAGGCCTGCTTTTACTCATGCCCGGAGGCTTTGGGGTCGCATTGATGCGTTTTCCCTCGTCTTGTAGTCTGTCCAACGACACCTTTTTGACCATATCCGCAGGGTCTTCCGTCCTTTTCTCAAGTCCCAGGGACACGAAGACCTGATTTGCAAGGCGGATATCAGGGGTGCGGTTATTGGGCCGAGGCACAGCCTGCAAGGGACGAGAGGGTTCGTAGCCTGCCCGAGTTTCAGGCAGAGGGCGGGACTCTGAGGCTGCTGTGGGCTTGAGCAGACGCAGCAGGTCCAGTTTGAACAGGTTGTCAGTGGGCAGGTTGGGGGCGTCTTGGGAGAAGCCACCGTGCACGAATACGTCTGAGTCAATGTTCCAACTGGCATGTCTGAACCGCCTGAGCGGGTCCGTCCTCGTCCACTCACTGGACTCTGTGTCATACACATCAATAGGAACCGACTCCGCTATATTGTTCGTCCTGCCGCCCAGCACTGCCAAATTCGACCCTACAAACAGCACTGAGTGCTGGTAGCGACCTAGTGGAGTCACTCGTCCAGGCCGATACGGAGCTTTCAGCCAGTCCCAACGGCCGTCTCGATGCTTGCGCAGTCCCCAAGTGTCGTTCAAAGCGCTCTGGTCAGTAGTTCTGCCTCCGAATACAATAAGCATGCCGTTCGCAGTGCCGTAGACGCACACAGCTGCTGCGTGGTAGACTCTGGGAGGAGGGATGTCGCCAGTGACTTCAATTCGCTGCCATTGCAGCGGCGTTCTTTCGATGTTTACGCACCAGGTGTCGCTAGTAGGTTCGTTCCCTGTGTTGCCCCCAACTAGCACCAAATGCGGCCTGAGGAAGGACAAGGTATGTCCATACCTGCGGCCCGGAGTCTGCCCCACGACACTAAGCACTCCCCACGCCCCTTCCTGCTCTCTAATATCCAGCAGATAGATATCATCCGCTGCCAAGGACCTGCCTCCAGTCGCTCCCCCGTACACCACCATTCTCCCTGCGTCAATTGCACAGGCTGCATGGGCAGCTGTAGGTCCAGGCGGCACTCCCGAAGCCGCAGTCAAGGCCTTCCATCTGCGGGCTGCTAGGTCCAGTACAAACGTGTCGCCTGTAATTGTATAGCGTCCAGAGTCGCCTGTAGCACCGCCGAATAGTACTATTTTCGTCTTGTTCACTGCTATCATCGTGTGACCGAAACGAGGCAGAGGCCGGTCGCCTTCTGTAATTGCCAGGGCTTGGGATAGCGACAGGGCTGAGGACTTCATTTTTTAATTCTACTAAGAAGACTCGGCAGAGAGCTGACTGCAGTTCAATGGAAGCCACCCTTCAAGTCGCTTTCTGGGTCGCTACAGAGATATGAGCTGTGCCTGAACTCAGAGACGACCATTTAGTACCCTGTGCGTTCTACATCCGTTGTACCTCTCACATCCTGACTATGCGTTTCCTCAAAGTCAAAGGCTGTGTACGACCCTTTCCTCACCTTCCCCAGCACCAGACTGTCCTGGGATATCATTTCGGCACTGGAGGGAGGGGTGCAGCTTTCTTGCGTCTTCTTTACTTTCAATACCAGCTCCATTAAATCTGCCTGCGTGATAATCCCCAGTGCTGGAGAGCTGCCCAGCTCCTCCGACTGGTCACTTACCCCGACATCCACAACTACCGCCATCTGCCCCTTCGCCTCTAGCAGCGTTATCAGAACCGCTGCCAACACCGCATCTTTCTCTACGAAGACCGCCGCTTCCAAGCGTAATCCCGCTTGTTCCAGCACAATTGTACGCTTCTTTTCCACCTGTAACAGAGTACTGACATGCAGCACTCCCACTACCCTGTTCCCCGCTGTCACAGGCACTCGACTAAACCCTCTCCGGCCGATTTCCTCCAACAGTTCTTCACACATCAGTGCGTCTTGGGAGACACTGAACACCTTGTCCATTGGTAGCATGCTTAAAAGCACTGGGAGGGATGAGTCCAGCAGGGAGTGCAGCATTGAGAGCTGGGCAAGCGACAGAGTGTCCGCAGTGGCTGTGGAAACAGCTTCGCTGTGCAGAAAGAGGGACTTCTTGAGGTGGGAGAGGGAGAAGCCGGAGTCTGACATAGGGAAGCAGAGGCGGTCGAGGAGGGAAGACAGTGGCAGGACTATTGGGGAAAGCAGGAACAGCAGACACTTTAGAGGAACTGCAAAGGCACATACACGCTGCAGCTCCTTCGGCCCCTTAAACCAAGCCAAAGGGCCTAAGTAGCCAGCGCAAACTAGCACTCCCCAAGCCACAATGCAAACCCACGGCCTCGGACAAAGGCTGTAAAGCACTGCAGGAGCCGCTGTCAATGCTACAGTAGAAAGCAGCAGCAAAACCACATAGGTCTGATGGTACCTTTCCAGCAAGTCCACCACCTTCCCAATCCGTTCTTCCTGTCTTTTCAAGCTGTTCCGGGCCTTCAGCTGCAAGGCCAGTTTGTCCATGTGAAGTAACTTGGTGCTGAGGCCGAAAGCCACTCCGCCCACTGCCACGACACAGACTGCAAGCAGTCCCCAGGCCAGGCTTTCGGCGGTGGACGGCATGGACTGGGCGGATGCAGGCTGCCAGAGAGAGACTGTCCATAGCAAATAACTCATTAAGGAAGGAGGCTGTTGGGAAGCCTACCGCCTAATGGTATCTCCTAAACTCCCAGTAGAAAGCGATATACACATAAAGGAAAGCAGCATATCAACTTGTCTATCGGCAACCACAGCCTATGCATGATAATCTAGGTGAGAGATGGCAGACAAGTGGCAGGTGCATGCGAGTTGTCCGCCCAACGAGTCCCTCCCAGCCTTCACCTCCCTCCTTCTCAACCACCTCACAGCCCTCAGCTTTAGAGGCGATTCCTGTGCTATTGCCACTTCCACTTCTGTAGAATCTCAAAGGATGCGAGAAATTTTAGTCAGGGAAATTGGGAAGACTGGACTGAAAGTGGTGCAAGCCGGGGAGGAAACTGCGGGGACGATACTGCTTTACGATTGGGAGGAGTATCAGAGCGAATGTGAGGAAATAGGCGCTCCAAATACCACTATCGCTATGCTAACTCAAGGAAACAGACGTGAAAGCATCGATAGAAGTCAGCTTTGCAAGCAAAAAGCTTCTCCAGAGACCAGAGAAATCGATGAAAAACTGCAGTTCCACAGAGCTTTGGAGCCGGAAATGAAGGCACTCGCAGGGCAAATCTGTCACTTAGTAGCAGAGCGCCTGCAGCCAACGGCAGTTCCAGAGGGCAAAAGAGGACTAGATGTAGCCGGACTTAAGGAGAAGTTCACAGCTGCTTTGGGACGCATCCAGACTCAGGTGGAAGCCCTGACTGTGGAAGCCGGCACAGAGTTCGATATCACTGAAGACATGCGGAAAACCACTCTCCAGCACCAGCAGCTCCTCACCACCCTGCAAAGCCTCTGCATTTCGGACCTGGACCAGACCTATATGTCTGACTTGGAGGAACAGCTGGAGTCCTTGGAAAAGCCGCTTCGGATGCTTTTCGTCCACATTGCTTCGCTCAAATCGCAAAAAAGACCCCGTCGGCCGCCGTTCAAATTGGTCCAAATCGGAAGCGACTCAGGGGACCTGTACATGGCTGTGTATAACCGCACTGGGGAAAGGGTGGACGAAGTAATGGTGTGCGCCCTGGGGAAAGCGGGCGAAACGGAGCCACTGCAGCCCATCACAGTAGAGAAAGAAGTTACTTTGCTGGATCTTAAAATGCTCGCACTGGCTCATGGGGAAGAGATGTGTCTGGCGAACCGGGAAGGCCCATTATCCAACATCGTCCGGGTCAATTTGGAAGGATTTCTGTCAGGCCAAGGAGGGGAAATAGCTGCAACTGAGGAGGTCTACTCAGCACAGCCTTCCTAACCTAGTAATATACACCATGGCTTCCAGCGGCTTTCTAGTGATTTGCCCTGCTGAGGTTCCTTTGCAGGCGTTTGCCCAGTTCGCTCTCAGCTTTATCCCTCTGAAGCCGCCTCCGCTGCTCCTGGCCTCTGCTGACCCTGAGGCTGTGAGACTCATTTCTGCCTTCGCAGCGCTCATAGGCAGGGAAGGCAAAGTCGACCATAGACTGGATTCGAGACATACAGCAGGAATTAGAAAGGCGCTTAGAGGTGCAGACCTGCAGCAGTACCAACAAGTCTCCGAAGACTTCGAAGAAGAGAGCGAAGAGCACTACCGAAAGCGCATACTAGGAACAGTGCAGAAAGCCACAGGCGTGCTACTGGTCTCAAAGGAAGCATGGACTGTCCTGAGCAACGGGGAGCTGCAGGAAAGCGCGGTGGTTAAAATATGTGGTGAGGAAGCGGAGGAAATTACGGATTTGCAGGCTTTTCGGATATTTACCAGTCCGTTGCCGGGGGAAATTCGGCCTTTGCAGTCTGCCAAAAGCGGTCCCCGGCGTCCAGATATACCATATCCTTTGCCCAAGCCAATTTACCAGGCAGAGGAGGAAGAGCCGTTGATAGCTGCTATTGAAGCTGTGCTGGATGCGCCGCCTGTCAGTCGAGAAGCGCTCCGAAGCAGGCTAAAAAGTGAGCTAAAAGCCGGCCTAAAGGGACTAAAGACGCACTACGAACAGCAGTTGATAGCCCTGCGCTCAGAATGGCAAAACACAATGGAAATGTGGGCAGCTGAAAAGGCTCGCTTAGTAGCCTCAATTGAGCACTTGGAACAGCAGAGTGGACCACTGAGAGCACGCAAGTTGGAAGAGCGGCTTTCCCACCTGCAGCAAACTGCAGATAAAGTCTATGAGAGTTTACCAGCCCTGAAAGCGAAAGCTCCTGCCCTAACTGTGCAGGCTGAAATCAACTCAGAGGGTCTAACTTTCCGTGTGGAGAACCGGAAACTCTACGATATCAATTGCTTGAAGCTGGTGATGAAATGCGAAGATAGAGTATTAGGCGAAATCAACCTGAATGTCCCAGGCACCAATACATGCGAAATAAAAGTTTCAATTCCTGTGGGTCTGAAGTCTCCTACAAGCGTGAGTTGTTTCCTAAGAGACAGGGAAGTGGGGAGTATAGCCGTCCAAAAGCAAGTGAGTGACCTGGAGGAGAAGTTCCAGCGAGTCCGGGAGACTCTGGAGGGATGCTGGAACTCGGAGTTGGAGTCCTGTCTCCTGACTCTCCGACAGGACGCACGAGCAGGGGAGTGGTCTGAAGCAGACCTGATTGACCTTTTATTCTCTCTGCAGAGTAAAGATAACTAATGCGTCGCAGTAAGCCGGAAGACTCAGCGCCTTCCATCATTCACCAGAGCCAGAGCCAGGGAGACTTGCCGCGCAGGTCTGAGATCAAGCAGAGACATCTCAGTACTGCGATGCTCAAGCGTCTGCTCAGTGGACGCAAACGCAAAACGTCTGTTGATACGATTGTGCCTGTGTCTCGACGACTGTCGCCTGGCGGCTGGGGACAGGAGACCATGTCGAGTCACTTTATGCTGGGAGTGCAAACTGCCAAAAGCGTCAAGCCAGGCCTGCAGCTCCAAGACAACTCCCCTTTGCTTCAGAGCCGAAAAGTGCGGGTAAAACCCAAAGCCTTCACCCGGCCATCAAAGCCCCACTCTGAAGCCTCCGGAGTGCCTTTAGAGCGAGTAAAGCAGCTGCTTGCTCAACTGAGTCTGCAGTTCCCAGTCCGACCAATCAGAACCAAGCCAGCGGCTTTGACGCTCCTGCGAAGGCACAGAGACTACATTTGCAGAGTGCAAGCGGAGACTGTCAGTCCAGAGCTGATGCGGAGAGTGGTCTTTGCAGCGTGGAAGCGAGCGTATCTAAGGAGGCTTTGAGTGTCGCATAGTGGGTAAATAGCAGAAGAAGCCTTTAGTCAGTATTGTTCTGCAACTCAGACACTCAATACCGCTGGAAACCCACACTGCAAAAGCAGCTGTCTCTATTGAAGACAGATAGCAGCCTATGCTTTAGTTCCCTATAAGTGTGGAAATCAGGCCTTAAACTAGTTAGAAGCAGTCGGCCCGACATCTAATTGACTGGTCCTCTGCAGGTTATTGTAGTTCTTGCGAAGTCTCACCAGGTCATACCTGCACCTCTTGCTCTACCTAGACACTACCAGCGCCAACACAGCCTGCACCACTCCCAACACACTGAGGCACACCAAGGCACTCACCACTGTAGCAATTAGCAGTTTGGTCAGGTCGTGGTACCCTTCGTTGTCTCGGCCGGAGCCGTCATTGCTGATTTGCATGAGCGCTAAGGGAAAACTCACATAGGAAGTGGGTCCAGGTCGAGGGCATTGGGGGAGTGGAGACAAGGAAACTGGCGCTGCCTTCGTCTGATAGGGAAATTTGAGCTGCAGCGGCCAAATACACTGCCAGAACCATCACTCCGAAAGCTGTTTTCATATTATAGCGGACGCTACTGCAGTCCCAAGCTAAAAGCTCGGCTTTTCCCTGGCTAACTCGAGTCCTTGTCCCCTGCGAACTCCCCTCGGAGACCAAAATAATGGCTAGTGAAACGGATTTTCAGTCCGAAGTAGCTCCCACAGTGGGAATTATTGCCTATTTGTGCTTGTTGGGCAGCTCCGCTGTCACATTCCCCTGCTCCTCTTCCCTCCTACTGTCCACAGCCCCTGCTTCCAGCCTTCTCCCGCCTCTCCGCAGCTTCATCCGCAGCGCTCTGTGCAGTAAAGACTCAGGGTCGAGGCCGGTGCTGATTGCTAGGGTTTGGAACTGGTTGCAAATTTGGTTACAGTCACAGGCAAGTAGCTGACCTTGCCCGGCTTTCAGCAGAGACAAGCCCACTTTCAGCAGGAAATCCGGTCCTTGGTGAATCAACACATCCCATATCCGCAGGACTACATGGAGCGGCAGGACTGAGGCGTAGAGAGACAGAAGCCACTTCGTCACCCACATCCCATCAGTCACTTCCTCACTTTCAAACGTACGTTTCAGCGCGGGCATCATTTCCTCCACTTGGTCGTTCAGGATTTCCGACATTTCCGCCAACTTGGGAAGATTTTCGGTAAACAGCCCTTGCAGACCCAAGCCTTTGACCAGTCTTTTGAGCACGGAATAGGCCTTGGGAGCGTCTCCGCGAGTCACCAATAGGCAGAGTCCAGCTATGAAATTGAGACCTTGGACGTAGCCGATGTCAGGCTCTGCCAGGGCGAAAACCTTCAATAACTCCTCCAGGGCCCTGCGACCTTCTGACTGAAAGTAGAGTAAATCCGGATAAGTCCTATCTAAGTCCTTTTCGATGGATATTTCAACTGTAGGGTCCAGCGGCTTGGGAGCGAGGCTTGCGTACAGAGCGGCGTCCCCAGTCCAGTCACAAAGACTGAGCCAAGCTTCAGCTCGGTACTGGGCTGGAGGCCCTTTGTACAGTCTGCGAGTGAAAAGAACGGGCTGTTTCTGTGCAAATAGGGCCACAGAGCCGTACATCTGCACACACTGCTTCCACTTCAGCACTCTGCCTTGGTACCTGCGGACTGAGGGAAAGCTGCGCAATTCAGCCTCTAGGAAGCCCTTTTCCGCCTGACTTTTGCCTTTGGCCGGAAGTGGCACTTTGGGTTTCCCACTCGTACAGCCCATACTTATCAAATATAGACGGAACTGCCAGGTTAGCTATTCCTCCTCCTGCCTAGTCCGCTTCTTTCCAGCCTTGGGCTTCACCTCCTCCTCTTCCTCTCCACTGTCCTCCTCCTCCTCCAGGTCCTCCACACTGTCTTCCCCTTCCTCCTCACTGCTGTGTGTCTTTTTGCTGGGCTTGGCTGCAGGCTTGGGCGGGGTCTTGGTGGGCGGGGACTTGCAGGGAGTGGCCTTTTTGCTGCTGGGGGGACAGGACTCGCAGGCTTCTTCGTCGTCTTTGGCCTTGGCTGGGCCGCTAGTGCGGGGTTTCTTGGTGGGGGTGGAGGCGTTCTTAGAGCCGGCCATGTCGCTATTATAACAGGGCTAATGGTGCGTCTCTTGTAGGCCGTTTCCCGCCATTCGAAGTTATTAGGATGGATGGTGGCTACGAGAGATGGGAAGGAATGGCTGGGACTGTTGGAGATTAGAGGGGAAGTGTACTGTAAAGATCGAAAGGCAGGAAACGGACCTATTTAGCAGCTGTTCGGACCTAATACAGCTAAGTACTTCGATTGCGAGGGGTGAATTCACATTTCAGGGACTTTTTCTGTGTTTTGTGTGTTACACAGGTTGCCGATATATCGCAATATCAAGGGGATGATTCTTGATTGTAGGGAATTCGCTGCGATTTTCTGTCAAATTCTCTTATTTTAGGCTGTATTTAGTCCTTGGGACTGCGGATTTTCCTCAAAATCGACTTGACTGCTTGGATAATCCTTCAGAGGGATATTCGGCGACTAGAAGTCAGTCGAATATCAGCATGAGAGGGAAATAGATGGTTTTAATGTGGAATTGGCAGTGGCCTATGACCAAATGACCTGAAATCGGTGCTTTAACCCCCTCAAATAGATACACAACTGCTTATTTCCCAGTGAGATACTAGCCACCCCCACTACGCATACCCACAGTCCAACCTCTGCATCAGCCCACATCTCTATAACTAGCGCCTTCATATAAGGTTTAAAATGACGGACCTGCACGAGGACCCCTCAGAAAGCAGCTCTGTGCGAGTGGCGGTGCGCATTCGTCCGTTCATCAAGAAAGAACTGGTGGAGGGGCCGCAGGTGTGCGTCACTTGTGTGCCGGAACACAATGCAGTGGTGCTGGGACAGGACCGCCAGTTCGACTTCGATAAGGTCTTCCCCATGGACGCCCCCCAACTCGGAGTCTTCGACTACTGCGTGAAAGACCTAGTCCTCAGCTGCTTTTCAGGCTACAACGCCACAGTCCTCGCCTACGGCCAAACCGGCAGCGGCAAGACCTATACAATGGGCACAGGCCAGCGACTCAACCTACTCGAAGAAGAAGTCGGCATTATCCCCAGAGTCATTTCCAGCATCATCCAAGAGACGGAGAAGAGAAAGACGGAAAGTGAGTTCGTGCTGAAAGTGGCTTTTTTGGAGATTTACAATGAGGAGCTGCTGGACTTGCTGGACCCCAAGCCTGGGGCTGGCAAGCAGATTATCATTAGGGAGGACAGGGGCACGATTTCGCTTATGGGCATGCATGAGGAGAAGGTGGCGACTGCTGACGAGATGCTCAGTTGTCTGGACAAAGGCTCACTGAACCGCTCCACAGCCGCCACTTTGATGAACGAACTCAGCAGTCGCTCCCACGCCATCTTCACCATCAGCATCGAGCAGCACGCCCTCACAGACCCAGAAGAGCAAGGCTACACCTGTGCCAAGTTCCACTTCGTCGACTTAGCAGGCAGTGAGCGCGCCAAGCGTACAGGCGCCTCCGGGACGACCATGAAGGAAGGAATCAGCATCAATAAAGGCCTATTGTGTCTTGGAAATGTGATCAGTGCGCTGACGGAAGACGTGAAAAAGAACGTCCACGTGCCTTATCGTGACTCGAAACTGACCAGAATTCTGCAAGATTCCCTGGGCGGGAACTCGAAAACTTGCATGATTGCCTGCATTAGTCCTGCGGAAACCAACTATGAGGAGACACTCAACTCGCTCAAATATGCCAGTCGCGCTAGACACATTAAGAACACACCTGTGATTAACAGGGACCCGAACTCGGCCTTGATTGCACAGATGAGACAGGAAATCTTCCACTTGAAAGCGGAGGTGAAGACGTATCAGAGGGTAGTGGCTACTGGGGACCTGTCGGAGTTGTCAGTGAAAGGCATGGCGGAGTACCAGGATGAGGACGAAGTCAGGCAATTAAAGATAACAGTCCAGCAACAAGAACGCAAAATCACACAACTGACCACTGAATCACAGGAAAAGTCCAGCATTATCGAAGGATCGGAGATAAAAGCGTTAGCAATCCAGCGAGAACGCGATATTGCGCGAGAAAACCTCGAAAAAGCCATAAAAGAACTGAAAGCCCTGGGAAAAGACTTCGAATATGAGGAGAAATGCTCACTTGCAGAGGAGTTTTCAGCCACAGTTGCTGAATTACAGAGCAAAATCAGGGAAAAAGAGGCTTCCAACCAGCAACTAATCGCCAATTTCGAAGCTTTAAGGACTGCAAACGAACGCGATCTGCAGATTCTGCACAAAAAGACCCTGGAACTCGACAACATGCGGAGAAAAGTGACAACATTGCAGCCAGACACAGGGAATCAGGAGGTAGAGCAGGCGATTTTGAGCAATATGGCAGACTACGGGAAGTTATTCGCTGCTTCTATCCTGCACACTATCGAGCAAGGCAGCGAAGTGCAGGCAGAACCCGCTAGTGAAGAGGTCTGTGAGGTGGACTCCGCCCAGGAAGCCACTTTACGCAGCCAAGAAAGCGAAATTACGACTATTGAAGGCGCGATTTCCCAGAAAGAAGACCTGCTGCGCAGTATTGAGGACACCCTGCGCACCATGCAGAGCAAGCTAGTGGCGGAAATGAACCAGCAGTACCACAGGAAGATATCAGAGCTTGAGCAGGAACTGAGGTCTGTGGAGCAGGAGAGGGAAACCACCATGGTGCGTCTGAGCTCTGCAGCGGAAAAGAAAGCCGTTGAGGAGAAGTACCGCAATCAGTTGATGCTTTTGGAGGAAAAGTTGAGGGAAAATAGGAGGAAAGACAGGGAACAGTCGGCGCTTTATAAGACTTTAGAGACGCAGAAGACGCAAATAGCGAAATTAGCAGATGAAATTCAGAAGGCGAAGCAGCAGAAGTTGCTGTTAGTGAAGCGCCACAAATCCGAACTCGACAACTACCAGAAGTGGAAAACCGAACGCACCAAAGAGCTGCTCCTCGCCAAGAAGCAAAACCTCAAAAAAGACCAACAAATCGCCAAACTGATCCAAGAAGGGAAGAAGAAGGAAGGAGTAGCGAAGCGCAAAGCAGAGGAACTGGCTTCCCTGCAAAAGCGACAGAAGGAGATAATCGGCAGACTGAAGGGGAAAGGGACTGAGGAAGTGGACACACTGAGGGAGTGGGTGGGAGAGTTCATGCAGGCGTGCTTGGAGGAGAAGACTGTGAGGGAGAGACTGGGCAGGGAGAGTGCGGAGCTGGATGAATTGGTGGGGGAGATGGAAAGGCTGAGGAACGGAGCTACGGACTCTGCAATTCGCCTGGAAAGAGCAGTACTGGAGTACGAGTCGCCCAGTCCTTCCGCGCCTTTGCAAGACCTAAGCGACGAAATCCAGCGACTGAAGACTCTCCAAAGAGAGACAGACGACCACCTGGAAACCCTGGAGCTGAACCTTCGACACAAGCAAGACAGGGTGGAGTGTCTGCGAGAGGCAGTGGTGCAGTCTCCAGTGGAGGACATCAGGAGCAGGTGCACGGCTTTGCGGACTTTGGCGGACTCGCAGAACCTCATAGCCGTCCTATTCGAGCAACTGGTCACTTTCGGCTTCCAGGTCCAGGAGATGGATTTGAGTCTGAGAAGGGCGGATGTGGACTTAGAAGCTGCGAAAAACGCGATTCAGCAGGCTTTGCAGGACAAGGAAGTAGCCAGACTGGAACACCATAGGGCGGAAGAGAGACTACGTGCAGAGCTGAGAGAGCAGGAAATGCGCTGGCTCGAGGAAATGAAGACTCAGCCGCCTATTATTGTCCCTGTGGAGCCGACTGAGGACTGGAACTTGGAAAAGAGGTGTGCGGAGTTGGAGGGACAGCTTGCAGAGAGGGAGAAAAGCATCGAAATGCTCAGGAAGCAGGTGGAGTCGAAGGGCGGGCCGACCCTTTCCAGGAAAATTAGTGGGGAAAGTAAGGAAGAAAGCAAGCGGCCGCCTGCAGGATTCACCTCTCTGCAGCAAGCCCGTGCTAAGAAGCTCAAAGGCAAGAAGCCGGATGAAGACACTCCCAAATCCGGGGAAAGACGCGGTAGTTTGATGAAAAGCAGCCCCGGTTGGAAGTGCATTCAGACCACAGAAGCCCACACAGCGCCTGTGTCCGCCTTATGTTGCTACGAAAACATGCTGTTTACAGCTTCCAACAAGGTGTTTAAGGTGTGGGCAGTGGACGGGATGACTCAGGTGAGCGAAGTGCCAGCGCATTCCTCGTATATCCGAGCAATGACGCTGTGGGCGGAAAGCAGTATTGTGCTGACGGGGTGCCAGGGAGTGATTAGCATCTGGGACACTATTAGTTTGCAGAGTGCGGGAGTGCTGCAGGAGCATAATGACGAAGTGCGAGCTATGCGCATGTTCGACCGCTACCTCATCACCGCCGGCAAGTCCCAGTCCGCCTACAGCGTCTTCATCTGGGACCTCCGTCGCTACCAACACCCAGTAGCCGAAATGGAGCCCAACAACGACATCTACTCCCTCGACGTACTGGACAACACTCTATTCTACGCAGGGAAGGACAGGACCATTCATAAGGTCAGCTTGACTACCTTTGAGCCGCTGGACGCTATACAAAATGTACATGCGGACACAGTGACTGGAGTGGGGGTGCTGAATGGGACGGTGATGAGTGCTTCGGTGGATAAGTGTGTGAAACTGTGGAGTGCCACTGCGAGTACAGAACTCAGCACTGTGAGTTCTGCACACAATGAGGCGATTTTGTGTCTGGAAAGCGATGGAGAGACGGCAATTACCGGGGGGAAGGAAGGGAAAATGAAGCTGTGGCGAGGGGCGGCAGGTCTGACGTGTGCAGGGGAGCTGAGTGGACACAGAGGGCCTGTGAACTGTGTGGGAGTGCTGAAGGCGGGCGACAGTATTGTCAGTGGCGCGGGAGACAAGTGTGTGAAGCTGTGGCGACTGCGGGAGGAGGCCGAAGACGCCTAGTCCTAAAAGCCATTATGAGGGCAGTTTCGCTGCTCCTAGCGCTCTTTCCCTTGTATCTCCCAGCCTGGTCCGCCAGCCTGTGTCCTTCAGTGGACTGCTCCGCCCCTCTCCCCTCCACTATGTGCTACCGCTTCAACCAAGACTCCTATCAAATCCAACTCAAACCCTGCAGTGCCAATGAAGTCTGCGACCTCAACCAAATGGCCTCCTCGTATGACTACAATTTCACCAGCAGTGGACAGTACTGCAAGGGCAGCTCCTACTTGCCAGAGGGCAAGTTTCCTGGGGAGACCTGCAAGGTCAAGCAGGAGTGCAGGAGTAGCTCGTGTGGCAGTGGGATTTGCCAGGGAATGCCTGTGGGCGCAGTGTGCAAAAGCACTTGGGAGTGTGAGAGCGGAGTCACGTGTCAGCAGGGCATTTGCACGTTTCAGAAGAAAGAAGGAGTTTCGTGTCTCGAGGACCAAGGCTGCGCTAACAACCTGCTCTGCCACGCAGGAATCTGCACTGCTTATTTCAGCCTAAAAACAGGTGATTCAGGCATTGAAAACTCTTATCTGTGCGAAAGTGGTTATTCTGAGAAAGGAGTATGCCAAAATGCGCCTGCGAATGTGAATTTGCCGGACTCGACCTGCACCAAGGACTCGGAGTGTCCGCTGACTAATGGGAAAGATGGGACTTGTCTGTGTGGACTGACTATGGAGGAAGTGGCTTTTTGTGATGCGCAGCCTGGAGATGAGGAATTCGCGAAATTTCAGAATTTGCTGGAACAGGTATTGGACACGTCTGTAGACTGCCATTACCATATCAGCCTCTCTCGCAGGTGCAGCAGACAAGCCTCCAACCCCGTCTTTTCCTCCTATCTCAACGCCTACTACATCTACCGCTACCGACCCCAAATAATCGGCATTCCCAGCTGCATTTCCTCAGTAATGCCCTTCTCCCTGGACTACTCCTACTCCAATACTTCCCTCGACTCCTCCAGCGGCACCGATACAACGATGATTATAGCGATATCGGTGTGTGTGGTGGTGGGGTTGATATTGATGGGACTGCTGTGTTTCTTCTGTGTGCGTAGAATCGCTATAAGAGAAGCGAGGGAAATGAGGGTGCAAAATGCCTTGGTGACTGGGGAGTATGGGACTGTGGATGTGAAGGAGGGAATGGTGCTGAAGCAGGCGCCGGGAGAGGTGTGGGAGTCGAAGTTCGGCCCGGAGGACTTGAAGGTGACAGTGCGAGACCTGATTTACCTGAAAATCGGCATTCCAGTAGCGAGGTCCATCTCCCAAGACACAAATGTGCCAATAGACGGTCTAGAAGCCGAGCTACCTACCGCCAGTCCCAAAAGCAGCAAGGAAGACACTCTCATCGACACTGCAGGCGACACCAAGCGATCCTCAGCCCTTTTCTTCAAGAGAAGCTCGTAGAACTAGTCTTAAGCCTGCTTGCTTACTGACTTGGCTCGAGGGATACGCTCCAGTAGACTGTTGGCTTGGGTGTTTACTTGCTGGAATTGAGCCTTTAGCAGCGATTTCACGTCTACTTTCAGAAAGGTTTTCGCTGCTCCAAGGCCGAATACTACTTGCGCAGTCCAAAACAGCAGACCTAGAGTGCCTAGCAAGTCTCCCAACAGGACTACAGCGAACAGCACTGCCGCTAGCACCGGTGCCTTTCCCTTACTCGTCCACCCGTGAAATCTGCCAATGGTCTTGTTCCCACAGGCATACAGTCCTTCGAAACTGCACTCAAATAAGCCGCTGGGCAGCAAATCCTCCTTCCCTGCCTTCAGCACGCCCAAGGCATATAGACATCGCACTCCCAACAGACTCAAAATCGCGACATTTCCCAGGGACACTAGCGGGTTGAAGTCGCTGGCTGTGCAGGCGTACAGCAGAGAAAGGGACACAAGCAAGTAGGCTGCTCCACTGCTGACTGGGTTTTCCCAGCGAGTGAAGCTGCAGCACTGGCATTCCTCGGCCATCTTCCTTTACCACAGGTCCCTGCAGCAGTATAGATGGACAAGCCGACGCGACTGCCAATGCTGAACCAGGCTCAGTTGAGTCTGAAGGACTACTCCCTGCTTAGCGACCTTACGAAGGTGCTAACAGACTGCTCAGCTTCGCTGTCTGTAGAGGACGTATTGGTGCTCTTTGCCCGCCTTAACGTTCAAGTTGACGCTTCTATCCTAGCTTCTGTGTTTGAGCAGGCGGATGGCACTAGGGAGGGACGACTGCCTTCGCAGGTCTTTGCGCAGGCGTTTTGCTACGAAGTGCAGTCGCTCAGTGCCAAGTCCGTGCAACTCATAGCCACCACTGAATCACTGCATATAGAGATTGAAGACTTAAAGACTCGACTGAGGACTGTGCAGAGAAGCAGTGCTACTGAGTCGGGCGTCCTAACCGTGCACCTAGGCCGCCTAGTCGGCCTCAACCCCGCCCGCACTTGCAGCTTCGTAGTGATCTGTGAACGTCAGCGCCGCGTGACTCGCGAGCTGCAGTCCAACTTCCCAGACGGCTGGGGAGAAAACTTATCCTTCCATGTGACTTCGGGGACCGGAGATATCCTGTTTTCCCTGGTTTCCGGAGCAGATGTATTGGCTCAGTGCGCTGTGCCTGTCCCTTCGCTTAGAGACCAACAGAAACACGAAGCGTGGGTAGACCTGTCCAGGCCTTCTGTCAAGGTCCAGTTAGCCCTGCAGTGGCTGCACAGTCCGGAACTACGAGCCCGAGGGGAGCTGACCAAGCAGGAAGCAGCGCTATCCAAGGCCACATCAGACCTGGAGTCCACGGAAAGACGCCTCAGGGCACTGGGGATGCGAGGAAAGGAAGACTGGTCAACTGTGTGGCTGAGGAAAGCGCAAGTGGCGGCTGAAGGCCTGCGGCAATCCAGTTGTGCTACTGAGTGTTCACTGTGCTAGGTGAAAATTCATTAAATTGGGGACGTGGCATTCTAGAAATTGGCAGTTTGCTGATTGCGCTGAAGGAAACAACTTCTGTTATCGACTAAGGAGAGTATTTTGACTGCGCAGAGATCTGACCTCCGCTATTTTTTCAGCTTTCGGTCTATATACAGCCTGTAAGTAATCGAAGTAAAGCCCAGATTTTCTTCAAGCCAATAAGTGCCGATATGGGTCTGGGCCCTTTTTTACAATTTCGCCATTAGATGTGTCGCATGCCAATCTAGAAACTTTGATCTTCCGAATTCCATATAGTAATATGAAAGTCTACCCGTGTCATCACAAGAACTGCACCAAGCGATACACGACTCCCTACACTCTGCGCCGTCATGTACGCCTCAAGCATAAGGTCCAGCATCAGACAATTACAGTAGTAGCCAGACCTTTTGTCGACGTACTTCTCTCTGAGATAAGAGGTACGTGGACTCCGCCTGCAAGCGACTCACTGCGACTGGCGCTGCAAGCGCTAACCAGACGTTTACACTAGCGGGTTTCAGCCTATTTAAGCTAGTTTCACCTCCAAAATACCCTAGTTAGCAGCGGTGCTTCCGTCAGGCCGCGACTTTATCTCTATTTGTCCCGATTTTCCACCTCTATTTTCTTCTCTAGTCCCTATAATGTTCTTGGCTCCAGGATTTCTCTTATCTTTGGGAAATTCGAGCCACCTTGGCCACATATTGCCTAAAAATGCACCTTTTTGAAGGGCTTTTCCAGCGATTGCCGGGAGAAAATACTCATTTGTGGGATTACTAGTGGATGTGCAGACTTGCCTAGGCTTTAGCTGAGTAATATTGGCGTCTGTGAGGCAGCGGAGGCGAAAGTTGCAGGCCATATATGGTGCATGGGCCATTTGTTCTAGAAGCCATCAAAAATGCTTGGAAAGTCAGACGGAGTAGAGACGCTGGGAAACACTTTGGGGTTGGGGAAAAGAGGCTATTGGGAGGACATAGGACACAAATTCGCACAGATATGTGAGAGAGTAGAGGGTGTGGGAAGGGGCAAAAGCCGCTGAAAGGAGTGAAACCCTGTGAGATTAAAGGGTGCATAGAGGCTTAGAAGCGGTGGTTAGTGATATACATATTGGCAAGTAGGGAATTTCAGGCCTATTCCCCAGTCTAAATAAGCGATTTCCTTTCCCTTTTCCTCTGTGTCCCCCTCTATGAAACGCTTTCCCACTGATACACAGAAATCCATGGAAGACCTGCAAGCCAAGAAGCCCGACTCAGACGAACCCAGGTCCCTGCCAGACACCAGTCTCCGCACCGCCTTGGAGCAGGAGTGGCAGCCTAGCGAAGTGCCCAGCGACACGCAGTGCCTGGGCTTCTCTGTCTTTTTCCTTGTTGCACTGTGTGCATTCACTGGGTGGTCGTATAGGAGTGGGGACCCGCAGAGGTTGGTCAGAGGGTGGGATGTGTATGGGCGGTTTTGTGGGCAGGAGGGGAGGGAGGGACTTACGTATGCAGTTTTCCCTGCGCCTGAGGAGGATATTCGCCTGACGCTGTGCGCTATCGGGTGCCCGGCAGTGACGGCGACAGAGGCAATCTGTCTCTACGACACTTCCTTGCAACCTCTCAAGGATCTAGGCTGCTACGACGCTGTCCCTTCAGTCCCCTACCACAATCGCTACTGTCTGCCCTCGACCCACGCACCCCGGCTACGCGTGCTGTCCTGGCTAATGCAGCCCGGACAGGTGATGACCAGAGTCATAGGAGACCTAGTGAGGACCTGGGACCTACTAGCCATAGGCGCACTCATTTCCTTCACTGCAGGCTGTCTACTGCTTGTAGTCTCCTTATGCGGAGTCCTGTGTAACGCTACTCTGTTCCTAGTAGCAGGCGGTGGGGCGATAGCGCTGCTCGGAGCTTTGGCCTTCGTAGTGTTCAATGAGGCTTGGAGAGTGGATGAGATGATCTGTGGCGGGTTTAGTGTGGTGCATATGACAGACTGCAATGAAGGAGAGACGTCTACAGGCTACCGGTCCCTCGCTTGGTTCGTGGTAGCGATGGGAGGCTGCGTAACTGTGGCTTTCTTTACAATGCTGTCTGGGTTTTATAAGGGAATTCAGCTGTTTGTGACCCTGACAAGGCTGATTTCGCCCTGGCTCGTCCTATGTCCAGTCCTCGGAGGTCTAGTCGGCCTCGGCTTATACGCGTATTTCCTGACTTTATCAGTATTTGCAGTGAGCACAGGCAGTCGCGAGTCGCAACAAGGCTCACATGTCCCTCTGAATGAGTTCGACACCTGGGAATTCAGCACTCCGGAGCGAGTTTTGATGTTCTTCCTCATTTCTATGGCCTTATGGTGCTTCGCCACTGTCGGCCACATGGTTGAATTCGTAACAGCCCGCTGCATCGCTATGCGGTATATCAACGCAGATAGAGATAACGGCTTGAAAACCCTGTCCCAAGCCACATTTCACATGCTAAAGTTCCGTATCGGCTCCGTGCAAATGGCAGCGCTGTTACTGCCTCTGTTCCGACTGCCCCGGCACCTTCTGTTAGGCATGAAAAGAGCCCGGAAAAGCTTCGCGTGGGAGTGGCTGTGCAGGCCGCTTATGCGGGAGTGCACCTGCTTCCGTAGCTGCTACAGCCGCTGGCTGAAGTATATGACTTCGGACGGACTGGCTTGGGAGGCGATTAAGGGCGGGTCCTTTGTTTCGGCCTCGGTGTTGGGACATGCACTGGTCAAGAGACATAAAAAGATGCAGACGATGGAGATGCTGAACAGGGCGAATTACGCGATATGGGCGCAGCAGCTGGCTTTGACGCTGCTGGGGCCGGTGTTTATAGCGTATTTTATAGCGTATGAGAAGGTGACATTGGACCAGATGGAAATTCGGGAAGTGACGTCTGTGACAGGTCTGGCCTTGCTGATGTTGGGAGGGAGCTGGGTGCAGGCGCAGGTGTTGGGCGGGTTCCTACGAGGAGTTTTGCACGGCGGACTGATGGCCTTTTTGATGGATGTCGATATGAGCACTAACCCCGAACGTCCAATCGCAAGAGACCTATTAGCCTTCCTGAACGGACCCTTATCACCAGCAGAAAATGACCTGGAAGACGGGAAAAGCTCAAAGCGGTATATGAACAAAGTGAGACCTATATCGGAAGTTCCCTTCCCTGTGGCTGAAGCTGTGGGGGAGGAAGAAGACTCTGTGAAGGGAGTGGTGCACACTGTGCCCCCGCCTCCGCCTTCTAGGCCTGGGGAAGCCACGTTCGATATTGCTACTTAGATTCAGTCTAGGGCAATTGCTCACTATTCCCACGACCTGTATCGCGTCTATCATATGGTTATATGGTGGAAGGGAAACTATGGGAATAGCGAAATAGTTAGGTCGCTCTAGTCCCTTCAATAGCTCTCCGCTTCCCAGGACTCGCTTCTTCCCCATTGGGATCACTGTCCGTCTCTTCTGGCCATGGAATCGCATCAAGTCGCATTTTCCCTGTCGCCAACATCAAGCCGATTTCCACGGCGCGTTGAAGTGTTGGGTCTTTGCGCTTGCGTGTTCCGTTTCTGGTCCAGTCCTTTGTGTTGCCCTTCTCGAAGGAGATGCTTTTGGCAGACCAGTTCAGAAGCTGGACCATTATTTCTGTGTCTTTTTCACCAGTCACTAGACCTGGCCACCACTTTCCTTCGAATTTGGCTAAGATCAAAGACACTTTCTTGAGTTTGGGATGCCTTTGAGATGCTGGGTTGGTCATCTGAAGGATTGGTTGCTGAGGTTCTTCGGGAATTGAGCGCTTGACTTCCTCGGCAGGTCTATGGTTTTGCACATCTTCAGGGCTAGAATATTGAGGGAAGCGGTTCGTGTAAGTAACCCAAGTTCTGAAGATTTGGTCTAGGTCTGGAGGGCTGAAAGTATAGGTGAAGCCTTCAAGTATGCCAGGCTGGTCTTGAAGTAGTCTCTTGGTCAGCGGCAGAATAGGAGATTGGGCTTGTTTGAGACATGTTTCCGACTCGCTAACAGCGGCTTGAACTTCCTTTCGAGCTTTCTCTTTCTCTTCGAGAAGCTTGGCAGTGAAAGCTGACTGAAAGGTCTTGATTCTTTCAACAGCCTCATTGACGGATTCATTCATCTTCTCAATAAGTTCGTTCATACTGGCTAGAGAGAGTTGCAGTTCATGTTCCCTCGACTTTAAGCATTCCGCTTTAGCTGAAAAGTCTCTTGGACTCTTGTATTTGGCCGCATGCAAAGGTAAAGTACAATGCGCATCATTCCTATTGTTCAGCATATGCTTTGTAATACATTGCCAACAGCATGGTTCCAGTGCATTACAACAGGTACAGATAAACACGGCAGGGTCGCTCTTGCAGTGTGCGCACTTGGGAGTTTCGTTCCCACAGGCCTGATCTTCCATTATAAACTATCGACCATTAATTCCTAAACTATTATAAGTGCACACGTAGCGGTGAGTGGCTGGAAAGTAGCGTAG